>JAEEGH010000970.1_pt1 | contig 87012 bp, 78 predicted proteins | sample 9134181 | NCBI WGS metagenome assembly JAEEGH01 (sample SAMN16246544, study PRJNA631951) | gut metagenome | biome: gut microbiome; feature: rumen; material: DP-attached | host: Bos | place: Iran: Karaj | collected 2018-10 | reverse complement strand
CATTAATATCTGAGACCAATCTGCAGAACATGATCAAGAATTATGATTATGCTTATCCTGATCAGATCAAGATATATATTGGCGTAGATACAGTTAATTATCCATGTAAGGATGAGCTGACACAGGGTAAAACAGGATTTACACAGTATGTTCCGTATTACAAAGAGCTTTACGGCATCTGTATAATTGCAGCCTTCATTTATCTTGCAATTGCGGCTCTTCTTATCTATTGCGAGGGTTATATCAAATATCCTTCAGGCAAAAAAGATGAAAAAGGCAAGGTAACTTCTTGTATTAAGGGCTTGTGGTATTCAAATGGCGTTACCCTTGAGTTTAAAGATAAGCTGTTTACAGAGCTAACAGTGGCGCTGTTCTTCATTGCTCTGTGTGCACCGTTTGCAGGTTTGTATGGATTGACATTTGTTTTTGGCTCTGACATATACAACAGTAATCTGTTCCTGCTTCTGGCATTTATATTCATGTTCATAGCAGATAATTTTATCTGTTACAGCTTATATAGCTACACAAGACGTAGAAAAGCCCATGAATTATGGAACAGAAGTCTGTTAAGATGGCTTATCATCAATACAAGAGCACTGTTTATCAATATTATTGATAATAGCAACGTTTTTGTAAGGACTGTCATCCCATATATCTTATTCCTTGCGGTTAACCTTGGACTATTAATGATAGGTATCCCCGGACTTGTGCTGGCTCTTATCATTGATTCAATTGTAGGAGTAAATTTATATAGCATAAATAAGGAACGTCAGGACATCATAAACGGAATAAATACCATTAAAAATGGTGATGTCAGATATAAAGTCAGCTCAGTCAATATCCATGGAGATAACGTGATACTTGCAGATGCTGTTAACTCCATAGGTGATGGTATTGAAAAAGCTGTAAATACAAGCATGAAAGATGAGAAACTTAAGGCAGACCTTATTACTAATGTTTCTCATGATATCAAGACACCTCTGACATCCATCATCAATTACGTGGATCTCCTTAAGAGGGAAAATATTGATGATCCTAAAGTAAGAGAGTATATCAATGTTCTTGATGAAAAGTCCCAGAGACTCAAACAGCTTACTGAGGATCTGGTGGAAGCTTCCAAGATATCCTCAGGCAATATCACAATGGAATTTGCAAGGATCAATTATGTTGAGATGATCAATCAGACTATTGGTGAGTTCTATGAGAAATTTGATCAGAAGGGCCTTAAACCAATATTTAATTCTGAAAAGCCGGATATCTTTATAATGGCTGATAGCAGATATTTGTGGAGAGTACTGGAGAACCTATTAAATAATGTATTCAAATATGCGTTAGAAAATACCAGAGTATATTTGGATCTTTCCACCTATGTCAATGAAGACGGGCACACTAGAGCCACTCTTTTGATCAAAAATATTTCAGCTTCTGAGCTCAACCAGATCAATGCTGATGATCTTACAGAAAGATTTATCAGAGGAGATGTATCTAGAAGCACTGAGGGAAGCGGACTTGGACTTTCAATAGCCAAGAATCTGACAATTGCTCAAAATGGACATTTCGATATACAGTTGGATGGTGATCTGTTTAAGGTAACTGTCGAATTTGATGAAGTTATATAATAGACAAATAATTAGTAAGCCACTGGAGGTTCCAGTGGCTTATTTTTACGAAAAAAGCCTTTACCGCATTGGTAAAGGCTTTGATAGTTATTTTATTCAAAAAGATGATCTGCTGTATCGAGATTATTGTTGTAAAGCTCAAGCGCTTTGTGGATCTTTTCTGTTGGAACTGTTACGTTGGCGATAGAAGCATCATGGTTAACGAAATCAATGATAGTAGCCATGAATTTACTCATATCAGCAGTAATGATATATGGCTTATCTGTGATCTCTTTATCCTGATATGTAAGGTTAGTAGTGATAACAGCATCAAAGTAGCCATTTTCATAACCCATATCAAATTTATCCATACCATCTGTAAACAGACCAAATGTTGTGCAGATGAATACACGCTTAGCATTTTTGAGTTTTAACTGCTTGGCTGTATCGATCATACTTGAACCGGATGAGATCATATCATCGATAATGATAGCATCCTTGCCCTTAAGATCTGAACCAAGGAATTCGTGAGCAACAATAGGGTTAGTTCCGTTCACTACATGAGCATAATCACGTCTCTTATAGAACATACCTGTATCAGCGCCGAGAACGCCTGCAAAATAAACAGCTCTGTCAAGAGCACCTTCGTCCGGACTGATAACTACAAGGTGATCCTTGTCTACGATAATATCTTCAACATGTGATAAAAGTGCCTTCATAAACTGATATGAAGCCAGGAAATTATCAAAGCCGCCAAGCGGAGCAGCATTAGAAATTCTTGGGTCGTGAGCATCAAAAGTGATAAAGTTTGAAATGCCCATATCATGAAGTTCTTTAAACATAAGAGCTGCATCAAGTGACTCAAGACCATTTCTCTTATGCTGACGGCCTTCATATAAGAAAGGCATAATAACATTTACTCTTTTTGCTTTTCCATTTATTGCAGCAATTACACGCTTAAGATCCTGATAATGATCATCAGGAGACATATAATTGGTCTGTCCATACATCTTGTAGCTGATGGAATGGTTACATACATCAGTTAAGATATATACATCTTTACCTCTTACTGATTCTCTGATCTCACCCTTGGCTTCACCAGAACCAAATCTTGGGCATCCTGCATTGATCATATAACTGTCTTGAACATATTCGCGGAAAGCAGGATCGTTATTTGGGAGTTTGTGAAGATTGTGACGAAATTCAGATAAATACTTATCTACATTTGAACCGAGTTCTTTTGCAGATTCCATTACAATGAGCTTAAGAGGTGCAACGGGTATACTTGCTTCTAACTGTTGAAAATCAGGCATTTTGTTTACATCCTTTTATTCTTTATTTGTATTATTTGATAAAAAAACAAAAATACTACACCTATTGTTTTAACATCCGGATACTGACACGTCAAGAAAATTCATGTATAATAAGAGTCGTATGTTCAAAATTAATGAGGTTTTTTATGAATAAAGACAAAGGACATCTGATCAGTAGAGTATTGGATGGAAGCATTGCTCAGGAACTTGAAATTCAGCCTGGTGACGTGCTTTTAAAAATCAATGGTCAGGATGTTATTGATATTTTTGATTATCAATTTATGATCCAGGAAGAAGAGCTGACACTTATCATCAGGAAGCCAAATGGTGAAGAGTGGGAGCTTGATATCGAAAAAGATGAAGAAGATGACCTGGGAATTGAATTTGCCAATGGCCTTATGGATGACTATAAGTCCTGCCATAATAAATGTATTTTCTGTTTTATAGATCAGATGCCAAAGGGAATGAGAGAAACCCTGTATTTCAAGGATGATGATTCAAGACTTTCATTTCTTCAGGGCAATTACGTTACACTGACTAATATGAGTGATAGTGATGTGGACAGGATCATTAAATATCATTTATCACCTATAAATGTATCTTTTCAGACCACTAATCCGGAGTTGCGCTGCAAGATGCTCAATAACCGTTTTGCCGGCGAAGCTCTTGAAAAGGTCAAAAGGCTCTGTGTTCCGGGTAATGGAATAGAGCTTAACGGACAGATAGTTCTGTGTAAAGGTGTTAACGACAAGGAAGAGCTTCACAGATCTCTTACAGATCTTTACAACTTAAGACCTAATCTTCAGAGTGTCTCCATAGTGCCTGTTGGTCTGTCAAAATACAGAGATGGCCTGTATCCATTGGAGCCATTTACTAAAGAAGATGCGAGAGAAGTAATAAAAGAAATAAGCTACTGGCAGGATAAAGCCTTCGCTGAAGGCGGTACCCATTTTGTACATGCCAGTGATGAATGGTATCTTCTGGCTGAACTTCCAATCCCGGAGGCTGACCTCTATGATGGATATGGCCAGTATGAAAATGGTGTTGGTATGCTAAGGCTTCTCATGGACGAGTTCCATGAAGGAATGGAGATTTTAAAAAGAGACCATGGTGCTCAGGTGGCTGATTATAAAGCTGAGATGTCTCTTGCTACAGGAAGGCTTGCGTATCCAACTATCAAGAGCCTTGTAGATGAAGCTATGGAATATTGTCCCGGACTTACAGTCTACACTTATCCTATAAGAAATGATTTCTTTGGTGAGAGGATAACTGTGTCAGGACTTTTGACCGGTGGTGATATAATAAAACAGTTGAAAGGCCAAAAGCTAGGAAATAAGCTGTTTTTACCACAGAATGTGCTCAGAGCCGGTGAAAATTACCTTCTTGACGACGTGACAGTACCGCAGATCGAGGAGGAGCTTGGTGTTCAAATTGACATAATCAAGCAGGCGGGGTATCATTTGGTGTCTGAACTTTTTGGAATAGATGTTTTTCCTAAAAAGAACAGTTATGATGAGTTTGAATAATCATATATAAGAAATTGAGGTATTTATGAAAAGAAAAAATATTGTTGCAGTAGTTGGACGTCCTAATGTAGGAAAGTCTTCCCTCTTCAACGCTCTGGCTGGTAAGCAGATATCCATCGTTAAGGATACACCTGGTGTTACCAGAGACAGAATATATCAGGATGTAGAGTGGCTTGATAATTCTTTTACACTTGTTGATACAGGTGGTATTGAGCCGGAATCTAAGGATATCATCCTGTCACAGATGAGAGAGCAGGCTCAGATTGCTATTGAGACAGCCGACGTTATTTTATTCATGTGTGATGCCAAGAGCGGTGTTACTGATGCGGATTATGCTGTTGCTGATATCCTTCGTAAGTCAGGAAAGCCGGTAGTGCTCACAGTTAATAAGGTGGACAGCTATAAACGTGATATGATGGACGTTTACGAGTTTTACAATCTTGGTATTGGCGAGCCTTATCCTATCAGTGCTACTAATAAGACAGGTCTTGGTGATCTTCTTGAAGAGGTGGTTTCTCATTTTGTTGTTACATCAAATGATGAGGAAGAGGATGACAGGGTAAAGGTTGCCATTATCGGTAAGCCAAATGTTGGTAAGTCATCTATCATCAACAGACTTATCGGCGAGAACAGGCTTATTGTATCTGATATTGCAGGTACAACCCGTGATGCTATCGATACCGATGTTAAATATAACGGCAAGGAATATACATTTATTGATACAGCTGGTCTTCGTAGAAAGAGCAAGGTAAAAGAGGAACTTGAGCAGTTCATGATCCTCAGAACCGTCAGTGCTGTTGAGAGAGCTGATATTGCTGTCCTTGTCATCAATGCTGATGAAGGCGTAACAGAGCAGGATGCCAAGATTGCCGGGATTGCCCATGACAGAGGTAAAGCTATAATCATCGCTGTAAATAAATGGGATCTTATTGAAAAAGATAATAACTCAGTAAAAGAGTTTACAAAGAAGATTCGTTCAACACTTTCATTCATGGCTTATGCAGAGATCATATTTATCTCAGCAGTTACAGGTCAGAGACTTGTCAAGCTCTATGAGATGATCGATATTGTAAATGAAAATCACTCAATGCGTGTTGCGACTGGTGTTCTTAATGAGATCATGATGCAGGCCGTTGTTATGCAGCAGCCACCTTCAGATAAAGGTAAGATGCTCAAGCTCTATTACATAACACAGGTTGCTGTTAAGCCACCGACATTTGTTATTTTTGTAAATGACAAAAAGCTTATGCATTTTTCATATACAAGATATATTGAAAATCAGATCAGAGAGACATTTGGATTTAAAGGAACTCCTCTTAAATTTATTATAAGAGAGAGGAAGGAGAACGAATAAAGTTGGATATATTAGTCAGACTGGTTAGTTTACTTATTGGTTACGTATTTGGAACATTTCAGACAGCTGTTTTATATGGTAAGTTCAAGGGTGTAGATATCAGAAAGATGGGTAGCGGCAATGCCGGAACAACCAATACACTCAGGGTTCTTGGAACAAAAGCTGGATTTATTGTTTTATTTGGTGACATGCTTAAGTGCATCATAGCTGTAGTACTTGTATCTGTTATTTTTGGTAAATCACATCCGGATATGGTTTATCTGCTGAAAATATATGCAGCTCTGGGATGCGTACTGGGACATGATTTCCCTGTTATGCTGAAGTTCAAGGGTGGAAAGGGAATTGCCTGCACAGCCGGATATATGTGTGCGATGCATCCTTCATTCATACCTATGTTTGTAATTCTTTTCTTGATCGTATTTAACATTACACATTATGTATCTCTTGGTTCTCTGGCTATATATGTAGGTTTTGTAGTTCAGCTCATCATTGAGGGTCAGATGGGTATGTATCATATGAGTCAGGCACATCTTATTGAGATGTATATCATTGCTGTATTTATGACTGTTCTTGCTTTCTATCAGCACAGAACTAATATAGTTAAGCTTGTAAATCATAACGAGCGTAAAACTTATATATTTAAGAAAAATACATTGTGATCTATAGGGGGATATTTTGAGCGAAAGTATAGGTATTATTGGCGCGGGTAGCTGGGGCATAGCACTTGCTTATCTGCTCTCAGTAAATGGCGAAGATGTTACAGTCTGGTCAAGAAGTGAAGAGAATGTCAGAAAATTACAACAGGATCATGAGAATAAGGACAAACTTCCTGGTGTTATTCTAAATGAAAGTGTTAAATTCACTTCTGATATTGAAAAAGCAGTATGGGATAAGGATATTATCGTAATAGTAGTTCCTTCTGCCCATATGAGATCAGTTTGTAAACAGATCAAACCATATTTATCAAATGACCCAAATAAAAAACAGGTTATCGTAAATTGTTCTAAGGGTATTGAGGAAGATACACTCATGATCATGACCGATGTCATATTGGATGAGCTTCCTGGAACAGATGTTGCAGTATTGTCTGGTCCTTCCCATGCAGAAGAAGTTGGAAAAGGCATGCCTACAACAATTGTAGTGGGAGCCTTTGATAAAGATACAGCTCTGTATGTTCAGAAAGTATTTATGAATGACGTTTTCAGAGTATATATCAGTCCTGATATGCTTGGTATCGAAATAGGTGCTGCCCTTAAAAATGTCATTGCACTTGCTGCAGGTATTGCAGATGGACTTGGCTATGGTGATAACACCAAGGCTGCGCTGGTTACAAGAGGAATCACAGAAATCGCAAGACTTGGAATAGCCATGGGCGGCAATTTTGAAACATTTTGCGGACTTAGCGGTATAGGCGACCTTGTTGTTACTTGTGCATCCATGCATTCGAGAAACAGAAGAGCCGGTATACTCATTGGACAGGGCAAGTCAGCCAAGGAAGCCATGGATGAGGTGCACATGGTTGTTGAAGGTGTCTATAGTGCCAAAGCTGCTCTTAAGCTTGCACAGAAGTACAACGTTGATATGCCGATAGTTGAGCAGATTAATGCGGTATTATTTGACAATAAGTCAGCCAAAGATGCAGTTGCAGAACTGATGGTGAGAGATCCAAAGATTGAAATGCATAATCTTGATTGGTAAGAAAACGCGTACACTAATAAGTAGTGTACGCGTTTTCTTGGGGACGGAGTTAAGGGGTCATAATTCATATATCAGCGTATCGTCGTTGATTGTTATTACATTTCCGTTTACGCGGATAAGGCCTTCGTCTTGCATTTTTCCCAGTTCCCTGCAAACAGAAGAACGCTCTGAACAGACATATTGAGCCAACTGTTCTCTGGTAAATGCCAGTACAAAGCTTTTTCCTCCATCTTTTTTGGCCTGATAAGTAAAATAGGCTAAAAGCTTTTCTCGAAGTGACTTTCTGGTCAGGAGTCTGATCTTTCGGTTCAGTACTATATTATTTGTTGCCAGAATATTAGTGAGATTCCTTATAAATATTGAATAGTACTCATCAGTTTTTGGATTTTCCAATATCCTGTTTATGTTAAAAAACAGTATTTTTACATCATTTCTGACTCTAAAATGTGACAGGTCGTTTAGCATGCCTGTAATACAAAAGGCAGGACCAATTATGTCTCCAACAGTATCTCTTCCGATGATCTCTTCATCTCCATGAATGGAAGTATGCAGGACATCGATGTCTCCCTTTAATATGATCCCGGCATGGGTTATGTGACTATCAGATGGATAGATGTCACTTCCCTTTTTATATTCTTTGATATAACAATCCGCATTATCAATGAGTCTTTCAATGTCATTCGGGTTTAGTGATTCAAATAATTTATTTTTTTGTAATTCTGCGATATTTTCCATTTTTGTAAAAGTGTTGCATGTGCAACATCTTCTTTTCCCCATTCTATGATAATCTCTTTTGTGGTTAGCGACAGCTAACATATTGATAACAATTTTAATACACTTTTCCTTATAAAACAAGGAAAAAACAAGGAGATAAGCTTATGGTTAAAATAGCTGTTTATGGAAAAGGTGGTATAGGTAAATCTACTACTACATCCAATCTCTCAGCAGCTCTGGCAGAGGCTGGTTATAAAGTGATGCAGATTGGTTGTGATCCAAAATCAGATTCTACAAAATGCCTTATGGGTGGCGTTAAGATCCCTACAGTACTTGATCAGATCAGAGACAAGGGACCAACAGGAGTAGAGATTGAGGACATCGTTTTTGAAGGTTTTCATGGAGTCCTGTGCGTTGAAGCAGGAGGTCCTACACCTGGTATTGGCTGCGCTGGAAGGGGAATCATAACTGCTTTTGACAAACTTGAAGAGCTGGGAGCTTATGACATCTACAAGCCAGATATTGTTCTATATGACGTACTTGGTGATGTAGTATGTGGAGGATTTGCAATGCCTATAAGAGAAGGCTATGCAGATCATGTCCTGGTTGTTACATCCGGTGAGATGATGGCCCTGTATGCAGCATCCAATATTGTCAGTGCTGTTCATAATTTTGGCAAAAGAGGTTATGCAAAGCTGGGAGGCATAATTCTTAACAGCAGAAATGTTGAGAATGAAGTTGAAACAGTTGAAAAGGCAGCAAAGGAAATGGGCGAGAAAGTCTTATGCGTGATTCCTAGAGATGGCGCAGTACAACAGGCGGAAGACCTAGGAAAGACTGTTATAGAAGCTCTTCCTGACACAGACATGGCTGCATGTTACAGAAATCTTGCTGAGAAAGTATTGGAGGTAAGTAGTTATGAGCTGCAGCTTGATAGACAATGTATTTGAGGTGAGCCTTCATTATTCGTCACCTGCACATGGAGGCTGGGGAGTATTAAAGGCAGCACAGCTTATTCCTGATAGCTATTTCCTCTTTGTCTCTCCGGCAGCTTGTGGAAGACATGGAGCTCTGGGAGCCAGGATGGAAGGGAGAAAAGAGCGAGTTTCTTATCTCTTTTTGACTGAACAGTCCATCGTATCAGGTGACTATGAGCAGATGTTAAAAGATGCTTTGGAACAGCTTTTTTCCTACCTGAGAAAAAGAAACAGAGTTCCAAAAGTCATGGGAATATTTGTCAGCTGCATAGATGACCTTTTGGGTACTGACCACGAATCACTTATGGCAGAGCTCGAAAGCATGTATCCGGGAGTAAGGTTCATTGATTGCCATATGAATCCTACATCAACAGATACTGGCGTTCCACCTATCGTCAATATCCAGAACAAACTATACTCTGTCCTTGAAGAGAATGAAGTACGGGATACGGGCGTCAATATCATCGGCAATCTCCAGGCAATCAATCCTGATAGTGAGTTGTTTGAGGTCCTGTCACAGATGGGTGCTGAGAAAGTACGCCATATTTCTGATTTCAAGAGCTTTGATGAGTATCAGGATATGGCAAAAAGCCAGCTTAATATTGTAATTGCGCCATCTGGTGAATATGCCTGCAAAAATATGAATAGAAAAACAGGAGTCTCTTATGAAAAGGTCCTTACATCATTTAGACCTGAAAACATAAGAGAAGGCTATGAAAGAATTGCCAAAAGGCTTGGTTCTGAATGCCCTGATCTTGATTCATACGAAAATGAGGCCAGAAAAGCACTTGAAGAAACAAGAGATTATCTTGGTGGAGCTCCTGTCATTTTGGATCAGGAAGCTATCACCAGACCTTTTGAACTTGCAAGATGTCTTTTGGAAGCAGGAATAAATGTTAAGAGAGTGTATTCTCAGCTACTGATCCCTTCCGATAAAGAAGACTATAAGTGGGTGATGGAGCATTATCCTGATATAGAAGTCAGACAGCCGCAGAATCCTAAAGTTACGATTGAAGAAAAAGTAGATGAAGAGTGCATAGCTGTAGGCTATAGCGCCGGATACATCACAGGTGCTTTACATGTAGTTGATATAGGCGGACAGAATGGCCTATATGGATACAAGGGTCTTACAGATCTTTTGCAGAAAATAAGAGATGCCAGGGATGCGGTCTCAGATCTGAAGCAGATTCTTGATGATGCTGTTATAATCGTATAAATTTTCGTAAAAGGAGTATTGTTTTGGAACAATTATGGATTACTTTGCCTGCTATAGCTCCGGATTATTCAGGAGTTTGCTCAGCTATGTTTGATCTTGGCGGTATGAGCATAATACATGATGCATCAGGCTGCACAGGCAATTACACAGGATATGATGAACCTCGATGGTACGGATCGGATTCCATGGTCTATTGTTCGGGCCTTCGAGAAATCGATGCAGTTCTTGGAAGAGATGACAAGCTTATAGACAACGTACTAAAGACAGCTGAATATAAGGATCCTACCTGTATCACTGTTATAGGAAGCCCGGTGCCTATGGTGATCGGTTCTGACATGAGAGGTATAGCCCATGAGATTGAGAGCCTGACAGGACTTCCAGCCTTTGGCTTTTCTACTAATGGACTTGGATTATACAACAAGGGAGTTTCTGATGCGATCATCGCTGTGATAAAGAGATTTATCAAGCCTTGCGCAGAAAAATTGGATAAAGGAATAAACATAATAGGAACCACACCTATTGATTTTTCTGCCAATTCCAATGCAGAGGATATATATGATCTGTTAAAAAATGCTGGCTATAAAGTCCTTGGAAAATTAATGATGGGATGCAGTATCAGCCAGATTGAAAATCTGTCAATGTCACAGGTCAATCTCGTTGTATCTGAGTCAGGATTAAATGCAGCCAGATATCTCTATGAAAAGTATAAGATACCTTACGTTGCAGGTATGTTTACAGGAACTGATAATAGTGAACTGTTGGAACTTATTGAGCTATCAAGGAAAGATGGCCAAAACAGAGTCCTTGGACAAAGTCTTGGAAAAGATGCAAGTGAGCCTGCAGCTGATAAGGATGACAAAAAGGTATTGATCATAGGTGAACAGATCCTTGGAAATAGTATTAGAAGAGCTGTCGCTAAAAAAGATCCAAAGATCAAAATTGTAGTTGGCACTATGACAGGACTTAGAAAGGAACTTGCAAATGAAGGAGACCTTGATATCACAAGTGAAGAAAAGCTTATTGAAATCATGGATTCAGGCCATTTTTCAAAAATTGTAGGAGATCCTTTATTTGGGGACTTGTTAGATGCTGCTAACAATATTAAAATAGTTGAGGTTCCGCATGTAGCCTTATCAAGTAAATTGTATTGGAATCAGTATATCCATTACATGCAAAAGGAAATGGATGATATCATAGGTCAAATTTTGGCCTAGGTTAATCAAATAAATAGTAGAAAAGGTATATAACCTTTTCGGGAAGAGGAGAGAATGAAAAATAAAGTATTCAAAAGGCTCGCCGCGTTAGTATGTTCAGCGATGCTTTTGGGAACTACAGCTTGTGGAAGCACAACTGCGGATACAGCTGCTGATACTGCTTCAAGTGAAGTGGTAGCTTCAACAGAAGCAACTGAAGAATCTACTTCAGGATCAAGTGAGGAAGAAACAGCCTCAACTGAAAATGCAAGCAGAGTCAACGAAGATGGAACTATCACTATTGTTGATCAGCTTGGAAAGACTATTGAACTTGATGGAGTGCCTGAAAGAGTTGTAACAACTATCATGCCATTCCCATATATTTTCTATGCAGTAGTAGGAAATAATGACAATCTTGTAGGATGCAATCCTTCATCAATCGTTGCTTATAACGATAGTGCTCTTAAATACATGTACCCTGAGCTTGCTGATGCATCAACAGATTTTGTTGATACAAGCTTTGTAGTAAATGTAGAGGAACTCATTAAGTTACAGCCTGATGTAGTATTCCAGTGGAACTATATGGATGATGAGATCAAAAAGATGGAAGATGCCGGAATCAAGGTAATTGCTCTTCAGTACGGTTCTATCGAAGATCTTGAGACATGGATCCAGATCATTGCTACTATGATGGGCAAAGAAGAAAGAGGACAGGAACTGATCCAGTATTTCCATGAAAGCGTTGATGAAGTGGACGCAGCGCTTGCAGACCTTTCTGAAGAGGATTATTCAAATGTAATTATCTTATCAGATGATATGAAAGTTACAGGAACAGGCTTTTCATCATACTGGCTTGAACACAGTGGAGCTGTAAACCCTGCAGGAGATCTGTCAGGTGAAGCTCTGAACATCAATATGGAGCAGGTATATGAATGGAACCCTAGCATCATCTATATTGGTAATTTTACAGACCTTCAGCCATCTGACCTGTTGGAAAACAAGCTGGAAGGTGAAGACTGGTCAGTAGTCGATGCCGTGCAAAATGGCCAGGTATATAAGATACCTATTGGTGGCTACAGATGGGATCCACCGGGAGTAGAAACACCTCTTATGATCAAGTGGCTTGCCAAGATACAGCATCCTGAAGAATTTGAAGATATGGATATGTATGAAGAAGTCAGAGAATTTTATGAGACAGTTTATGATTTTGAGCTGACTGATGAAATGCTTGATGAGATTTTGGGCGATACACAAAATTAAGCTAACAGATAGGTATTGGACATCAATGAAGAATGAAACTGCGAAAAATATAGATCTGATCAAAAGAATCCGATTAAAGCTTCTTGCATTATTACTTATTCTTATAGCTCTGTTTTTTATAGCGCTATGTGTTGGAAGGTATGGCATATCTTTGTCAGAAGTATTTAGAGCTTTAATATCTGACGATTCTTTGGATCCACTTGTAAAAAATGTTGTTACGCAGGTACGACTTCCAAGAATACTTATGAGTATGATAGTCGGAGCAGGTCTTGCCTGCTCTGGCGCTTCATATCAGTGTATATTTGGAAATCCACTTGTCAGTCCTGATATTCTTGGTGTATCTGCAGGTGCTGGTTTTGGAGCAGCACTGGGAATCCTTATATCAGGTAATAGCGTTCTTGTTCAGGGACAGGCATTGTTTTTTGGACTGCTTGCAGTAGCTATTGTACTTGTAATTTCAAGGGTAAATAAAAAGACAGAGCTATTTATGCTCGTATTATCCGGAGTAATAGTGGGAGCCTTTTTTGAAGCCCTTATATCACTTATTAAATATGTGGCAGACCCACAGGATACACTTCCTGCGATCACTGTATGGCTTATGGGATCTCTGGCGTCAGTATCTTACAGTAAAGTTCTGATCGCAGCCTGTACGATTCTTCCTTGCACCATCATTTTGATGACTCTGAGATGGAAGATGAATCTTTTATCACTTGATGAAGAAGAGGCAATATCCATGGGCGTCAATGTTGAGCTTTTGCGTATTATCATAATCGTAGTATCTACACTGATGACTGCTGTATCTGTTTCACTATGCGGTATTATTGGCTGGATCGGTCTGGTAATACCTCATATTGGCAGATTTATAGTCGGTGATGATCATAGAGGACTTATTCCGGCCTGTGTCATTGTAGGAGCAGGATATCTGCTGATAATTGACAGCATAGCTCGTAGCCTTACAGCAGCCGAACTGCCACTATCTATACTGACAGCCATGATTGGTGCACCATTTTTTGGATTTATGCTTAGGAAGACACTTGGAGCATCTGCAAAATGATTTAACTTGAAAACACCTTATTGCAAGCCATATACCACTAGCTGGCCTTATGACTTGCAATAATCAGCATATATTTAGAGGAACTTAACATGAAGCTTGAAGTTGTAAATGGTAATTTTGGATATAACAATAAGATGATCCTTAAAGATATCAACCTTGAAATAGGTGAAGATACTATCATGACTGTACTTGGCCCCAACGGCGTTGGTAAGACTACCATGCTGAAATGTATCATGGGTTTTTTAAAGTGGAATAGCGGTGAGAACTATCTGGATGGCAGAAAGCTAAGTTCATACACAGACAAGGAATTCTGGAAAAAGACCGGGTATGTGCCTCAGGCCAAAAGAGGAGTCTTTTCATACAGATGCATTGATGCAATAGTCATGGGACTTAATTCAAGGCAGAACTTTTTTGATATACCATCAAAAGAAGATTATGAAAAAGCAGAATCCATAATGGAAATGCTGGGAATCCAGGCTCTTGCAGGTAAGTTCTGTAATGCACTAAGCGGAGGAGAACTTCAGATGGTCATGATTGCAAGGGCTCTTATTTCTGAGCCTGAGCTCATCATCCTCGATGAGCCTGAATCAAACCTTGATATGAAAAATCAGCTCAGGGTAATTAACACTATCGAAAAAATTTCAAAAGAGTATCATACCAGCTGCCTGATAAATACTCATTTCCCAGATCATGCCCTGGCCATATCTGATACTACATTGATGCTTGGCTATAATAATCTGCAGCTTATGGGAAAAACAGAAGAGATAGTTACTGAGGAAAATATACAGACATTCTTCAATGTATGTTCCAAGATTGTTTCATTCAACATTAGTTCACAGGAGTACAAGACAATCTTTCCATATAAGGTTGCGAAGTGAAAAGTAAATAAGATGATGTATTTATGAGCATTCTGATTAGTTTGAGTAGGCTAATCAGAATGCTTTTCTATTGATGCGTGAGAATGATGAAGCAAAACAAAATAATAAAGGTATTATAGACCAAACATCTTGAGAAAATGTTATTTTAATATAAAATAAACCAATAAAATGTTTGTTGTCAAAATTAAAAATTTATGCTACATTATTAAACATTGTCAGAATTCTATTTGACAAATAACGTATCTTTATTTCAAGGGCTAATCGCCCGTAAGCTCCAATTATTGCATGCAAGGCTTATTAAGAAATAAAATGAAAGGAATTAAGTGAGTAGTAATTTTTTTAATTTTCAAAATGCTACAGGTGTTTTGAAATATAACATGACTAATGATTATATGTTTCGAATGGTATTGCAGAAAAATAATGAAACTCTTGTTTTACTATTGAGTTCAATATTACATATACCTAAGGAGAGCATAGTAAAAGCAGAAGTTCAAAATCCTATTACTCCTGGAGATACTTTGCAGGATAAGGAATATCAGTTAGACGTAGTTGTTGAGTTAAATGATAATACGATTATTAATTTAGAGATGCAGGTTGTTGATTATAAGAATTGGCCTGAACGCTCTTTATCATACTTGTGCAGGAAATTTGACAATGTGGCGCGAGGAAGGGACTATATTGATGTTAAGCCTGTATATCATATCGGATTTTTGGATTTTACACTATTTAAAGATCATCCTGAATTTTTTGCAAAATATCATCTCAGAAATGATGTTGATGGTTTTCTCTTTACTAACAAATTTCACTTGTATGTGGTAGAATTAAATCATACAGAGTTGGCTACAGATGAAGATAGAAGATATAATATCGATATCTGGGCTAAACTATTCAAAGCTACAACATGGGAGGAAATACATATGATCATAGATAAAAACCCATCCATGAATACTACAGCAGAAGCAATTTTTATTAACAATGCTGATGCAGAAATTGCGGAGCAATGCCGTATAAGAGAAGACGCAATAATACATGAGAGAGTTACTAATGAAAGGCTTGCAGCTCAGGAAGCTAGGATTGATTGCTTGACAAAAGAAAACAATTTACTTGAAGAAGAAAATTCTCGTTTAAAAGATCTATTAGCTAAAAATGGAATAAAAGCAGAAGATTAACAGATTCTAAAAGAAGGGGCTGTGAAAAAATGAGAAATCATTTCTTCACAGCCCCTTTATTTTTGCATTGCGCACAATATATTGCTCAAAAGGGTACAATTCCCCTTTCCCAAAAAAACTAGCAGTTCTTTCTCATTATGCTGCTTCCTGGAGACGCATCTTTATATTGTGATATTTGTAAAGGTTATGTCCTATAGAAACAAGAAAAACGTCAAGTTTTACAGATTCGATACCTTTTCGGACTATCCGTTTATACCATCGGTCGTTTTTCATGATTCCAAATGTTCCTTCTGCCTGAATGGAACGATTCATTCTTAGCAGCGCACCCTGAATACTTTCAAGGTTATCTATTACTTCTTTGTGCATGGAAGTTAGTTCATCATTTATCCGCCCAGTCCTATTATTATCAGTCTTCTTGCACTTTGAAGCATATGGGCATCCACTGCAGTCTTCACATTGATAAACTTCTTCCTGGCGCCCGTACTGGTTTCCTTTTACCGGCTTTCGGTATAGGAATTTAAATGTTTAGCCGTTAGGACATCTCATCTGTCCATCTTCACCAATGTCGAAGTTAACAGCGCGGAATGAATCATTGTGATACTTCTGGTCTGTGGTTTCCTTCTTGTACATTGGAAACTTCATGTACTTTTCCATCCCGTTGAGCTCACAGAAGATGTAGTTGTTAAAAGAACCATAGCCGGCATCAGCAACAGGATATTTTGGAAAAAATCCATAAATCTCATAAAACTTCATCATTAGCGGAATGAAGCAGTCCATGTCTGACCTGTACTGATTAACATCTACAACCGCTATATATTCATCAGCCACGCCAACCTGAACGTTATATGCAGGAAGGAGTTGGTCGTTGCCCATATAGTCTGTCTTGATTCTCATAAAAGTTGCTGAAGAATCAGTCTTTGAATAGCTGTTACGGTTATCTCCGCAGATGGCGATTTTTTCAATATATTCTTCAAGCTTTGCAGTGTATTCTATAAGCTTTTCATACTGGCGCTGCTGTACAGTCTTTCTATGGCCTCGTCCAGAAACAAAGGCATCTGTATCTATTTTCCATATTTCTGAAAAACGTTTTGTGATCTCTTTTAACCCCTCCGGAACGTATTCAGTATTGGTCTCAATTTTTAGGCCGCTCCACTTTAAATCTGCATTTATCTCGTTAAGGAGTGTGGTGATTTTTTCGAAAAGACGATATCTTGATTTTTCGGTTGCTTTCTTCCACACCCAGGTATATTTGTTGGCATTAGCCTCAAACTTGGAGCCATCGATGTACAAGTGATTTAAATCAACTTTATGAGTTTTAAAAATCTCCTGGTTGATATCCTTGAAGAGTTCCTCAATTGTATCCATCAACATATCATTTATGAAGTAGCTAAAAGTCCTGTAAGATGGCGTTGCCCTGTCCATCAGATACATGTAGCGAACATTAACTTTGCAGTTAGCTTCAAGATTTCTGAGTGAGATGTAACCCTCATCCATAAAACCAAAAAGCACAGTCTTTAGCATTCTGACTGGATTATACCCGATTCTGCCGAGCTTATGTTCTGGCACATTTTTCAGGTACTTATCAAGATCTAAACCTACTATGAGTTCGTCAAATGTAAAGACTGGGTCGCATATGTCCAAACAATCGGAAATAAACATTGGCAAAACGCCCTGATTTAGAGTAAATAAGAATTGGTTTGTTTGATCATGGTAATATTATACCATGAAAAAAGAGAAGTAATCGGCTGTTTTCAGCTATTACTTCTCTTTTTTTTCGCGGGCTCATTTTTTCACAGCCCCTTTTTCTTAACTACAAGTTCATAGAAATACATTCATTTCATATTTAGAATACAACTAATGGTGATACTGCTTACGTGGATTTAATGAAAGGAAAGATGAAATGAGCAACGTGAGAAATGAACTGAAAACAATACAAAAATCACAGGAGGGGATAAGAAGAAAGATCGATTTCTTAACATATGGAGTTATGTTTATCACATCCATTTTAACTACTAAGGAGACTGAAAGTAGCATTGGTAGGATACTAGGGTATACAACAATGACGCTTGCCCTAATAGGACAGATTGCTGTGGCTATATTGGATATTAAGGAAACAATTGGCGAAACAGATGAAGCTGAAAATGAGGATTGATGAGGAATTATATAAAACTATGTGGGATATCCCTTTTTTCTGATCAATATGCATTTGTAGACACTGCTGAGAAATTATATTTAAGAGTGATGAAGAAAAATGGAATAAAAATAAAGAGAAGTTCCTCGTTTGTTAAGCCAGGGACAGAAATTCGGCTAATCATCTGCAAAGTCAGGAAGAAGGATAGCACAAAATTTGAGAGTGCTATTGGAAAGGTGCGAGATATGGCACTTTTATTTGGGTATAAAGAATACGATGCTATGTGCAAACAACTAATTGAGATAGGAGGGGAATGAGAATGGGAATATATCTTGTGGACTACGAAAATGTTCATTGCGATGGCTTAAATGGGATTGCTGAATTAAGCAAGCATGACTCTGTTGTGATTTTTTATAGTACTAGTGCCTATACTATTGATATCAACGTTTTGGTTAACACAAAAGCAAAAATCAAATTTGTAAAAGCTGAGTGTGGAACCGCAAATGCTTTGGATTTTCAGTTAGTAACTTTTTTGTGTAGAAATGCAAAAAAAAGCAAAAAATATTATGTGGTTTCTGGGGATAGGGGATTCATTCCTGCAATAAATATGTTGCACGAATATGATATTACTGTAGATGAAATTCCCTGCATAAGAGCTGCGATAGAAAAAAATAAGGAAGAGAGAAAAGAAGCTGGCGACACAGATAACATTATTCAAATTGATTTAGCTCAAAATGATAATACTAGCAAAGGGATTGGGACATATTATGAGAATAAGGTGGCTGAGAATGATCCTGTAACAGAAATAGGCGTTATCATTATGAATAAACTCGGAGTATATCCAGCTCAGGATATGATGGATATGGTTATAAAGGGATTAAAAACAACGTATAGCAAGACGGAGTTTTATTTGTACTGCACACAAAATATGGGACCTGCAGCTGGGCAGACTTTTTATAGTAAACTGAAAAAGGTATATCCTGAAATGGTTCAGCTCTCTTATTTAGTATCGTAACAACTAACAACCAAAATATCGGTGTAGAAAGAAAAAAGTTGACAAACAAAATATCGAGTAGTATTATCAAAAGAATTCACTAAAGAAGTTCAAAGTGTCTTAAGGCGAAAAAAGATTTCATAATACAGAACGTGTTGGATTTGTAAAAAAGCAATTGTAGAGGAAACAAATAATACGTTTTAGTCCGAAGGAGGATTTTATTATGGAATATCCAGTATTAGACACTAAAAAAACAGGCCTTAACATCAGAAAACTAATGAAACAGAACAACATCAAAGTCCGTGATATCGTTGAATACATGGGCTTTGAGTCCGAACAATCTGTTTACAAATGGCTTAGGGGAGATAGTCTTCCCAAAGTCGACAACCTATTTGCCTTAGGCAAATTGTTCCATACATCTATGGACAACATACTAATAGAGCGAGAAGGAGAGGACGAGAGTCCTCTCCTTCCGCGTTATATGCGAATCTTAACTACAAGTTCATTGTGGTATTTTTATACTAGATAGATAATTTTTATCTGATCATATTATTTCCCTGTGATTTTATGAAATGTTTGTAAATAATCTTTATGATATATGGATAAACTTCCACGGATGGAATAAAATCAGTTTATAAACTGTACGTATGAAGCTGTGAAAGGAAGCTATAATGAAGGACTTTTTGACAATAAGTGAAGTGGCTGAAAAATGGGATGTAAGTATAAGATGGATCAATCAGCTATGTAATGAGGGCAGAATAGATGGGGCTCAGAAGTTTGGCAACACCTGGGCAATTCCTGCCAATGCCAAGAGACCTCCGGATCAGCGTATAAAATCAGGTAAATATGTTAAAAGACAAGGTAAATAAACTCGGAGGGAACGGTATGGCTAATGAAAACATGGATGTAAAAAAAGGCAATTTTGGTTTTGTGGAAGAAATATACCCAGATGTCTATAAAAAACTTTGCGAAGCTGAGAAAAAGACATATATAGATTGCAGTAGCGCTGGTCAGCTTGTTCGTGATGCTTTTGAAATATGGGCAAAAGCATTGGCTGATGAATTTGGAATTAAGGTCACATCTAAGAATGGCGGAAATCCTGTCTTAAGTGACTACTTATACACACTTCAGAAAAATGATAAACTGCCCAAATTTGATAAGAACCAAAGGATGGTCTCATATATTTCTGTTGCTAATAAAAAGGAGCAGACATATTGGGATGCTCTTTGGCGCAGATTTTGTAATCAATGTGTACACAGTGAACAGAAGCCAGATGAGCCTGCTGTAACATGCGGGAATCTGGAGACGGTTTTCCACGTCATTTATAAAGCTTTCAGATATGAATATGTAAGAAAAAAAGGAAAAGAAGCTGCTAAGAAAATACCACAGTTTGATACAAATATTATTCCTATTGGTGATAACTACGTTATAAATTCTTATACTCCGCTTGATAAACCGGTGTCAAATTGCGTTAGAGAATTTGAAACATGTTCTTACAATGAAACTGGGCGCATAAATAAATATGGCATAGTTAGGATGTTCAAGAAAGGCGACATTGACGAGAAACTACTCTTGCTGAGGGATCAGGAGGCTTTTTCTGAGGCGGAATCCGAAGCAGGGATACAGTTTGATGGTAATGTTCAAGTAGATGTCTTATCTAAACTTAGTTCTGACACAAGTGATTACTATGTGGTTATTTATAAGTTTTCAAAGAAACCATCTCACTTGAACGATGCACTGTTAAAGGGCATGGATGTAAATGCTAAAACAGAATTATGTAAGAAGATTACATCCATACTAAACAGTTTTCATAATCTTACCACACCGATATATCATAGAAACCTTTCATTCGACAGTATCTATGTATGCAAAGGGAAAAATGAAATCTTGGACCCTACGATAATTAAGTTGGACTGTGCAAAGATTGCATCTGAAGAATTTGGTACTGTTATTGCCAACGTTCAAAATATGCAGACGATGATTCAGCAACAAAAATTACTCAAGTACTCTGCACCGGAAGTACGAACATTATTCCAGGGAGGAGATGCTAGGGTTAATTGGGAAAAGGCTGACGTATTCTCATTGGGAGTGCTGTTTGGAGATATTTTTAATGGTCAAATCGAACCGGGCGTAGTACCGGCTATGAAGTTACAGAGAGCTGGCGTGAATATGTCGTTAGTACAGCTTATAGATAAAATGAAGAATCCAAATGCTGATCTTAGACCTACTACAGAAACTATAATTCAGTATTTTGAAGAAATGGAATGATATGGATCTTAAGTTTACTGAGAATCACTGCTATAGATATGATGAAGCTTCACATGTGACTCCGAATAGTGAGTTATATAAAGCATTGGACCTTACTCTTAACAGAACTGTGGCTCTTAAGAAGGTAATTATTCAGGGTAATACCCCAAGAGAAAGAAAGGAAAACCTCAAGAGAGCTCAACAGGAAGTTAAAACTATGGTTCAGATTGGGGAGCTTACTGCAAAAATTCCCAATATATATGGGACTTACTATGAGGAGAAAGAGAATGCTCTTTTCATTGTTATGCAGTGGATAAATGGCGAAACACTGGCAGATAAGATAAAACGAAGCACTTCTCTTTCCATGTTTCTTAGGTGGATGCAGGAACTTTGTCAGATATTAGATGTCATGGCGAAAAAGAATTTCCAGCATAAGGATATTAAGCCTGAGAATATTATGTTCAATCAGAATAATGATCTTTATCTTATTGATTTCAATATCAGCGTTTCTGTCCCCAATCAGATGGAAGGAACCCTGTATTATAAAGCGCCGGAAATGGATTATGGGTCAATTACTACTGCTAGAGATAAGGCAGACATGTTTTCTATAGGAGTGATGATGTATCAGTTTGTCACTGGAAGAATTCCGGCGAGAATGATGGACTACGACTGCTATGATCCGGCTGCAGGTAAATGGGATTTTTTTAAAGAGGTTATAGCAGAAAAACCGGACACAAGTGCAAATATGAATAAAACAATTAATAAGCTTATGGCATATTCACCTAAGGATAGATACAGGAACTACTCAGAGCTGATAAATGATCTGAAAAAAGTTATTAGGGAAACAAAATGCAGATAATTAAATTCGATAAGGATGCTATAAAGATAAACTGCATAATCAAGTTTGGAATAACAAACAGTGCATATCAGGGAATCAGCAAAAGTAATGAGTCTCCTGAAAACTGTGTTGCTATGCTCTCTAAACTTACAAGACTTATTATTACACCGATTGAGCATGAGAATGATAAATTCGAACTTGTGACCTCATTTGGATGTTTTGGCTGTGCATTAAATGACAAAACATTTGATGGCTTTTCTGTAATTTTTTATAACGAGAGCAATTTGTTTTCGCAGAATAAGGCATTGAAGAAAGGCATAATTCTTAGTGCTGAGAATGGGGTGGATGCAGAGGTCTTGCTTCCGGAGAGTGACATTAAATACAAGTATATCTCTGGACAAAAGCATGAATACAATTCTGTGGACTGCGGGGATACAAAGCCTTCAGCGGATCAGATAATAAAGATAATCAAGCGAGCAGAGTATCACAATGAGGATAAAAATGACGAAGAAATAGAGGCGGAATCAAGTGAGATTGATTATGATGAACTATTTCTGAAAGAAGTCCTTAAGCAGTCTGAACAGTACTCAATTCTTTCAAGTGAGCTTGAAGAAAAGAAAACTCATGAGATGGGACAGATATCCTATAGAGAATTATATGCAACTGATTATGACCGCATAGATAGGGTAGCATATGCATTTATAGTGGACGACATTGATAAATCATTATTCGATATTGGTACGCAGGTTGAATTTGAAGGAAAACACAGCGAGAGAATCAATGGAGAAATAGTTGAAATAGATCTTAGTGATAACGAGAACAAAAAAATAGTTGTGCTTTTTAACAAGCAAGTTAGCGTAGATTCACTTGCTTCGTTTGGTTTTATATCACTGTCTTTTTCAACGATGAATAAAGATGTGCAACTTGCAGCTAATCAGAAAATAGCAAGTGGCGTGTCCAAAGCTAAGTTTATGAAAAATGTCCTTGGTGGTAATAAAACTGCAGGGTTTGAAGATAAGGATTTAAGCGAACTAATTTACAACTTAGAGAATCAGAAGCCTTATCCTCCAAATAAGAGCCAGATAACAGCTATAGAAAAAGGTATAAAATCTAAGGATGTTTTCCTGGTAATGGGACCACCTGGAACTGGAAAAACTACGGTTATCCTTGAGTGGGTTAAGTACTTTGTTAATGTGGAACGCAAGAGGGTACTGGTTTCTTCTCAAAACAATAAAGCGGTAGACAATGTACTTGCAAGACTAGCTGAGGAAAAAGATATTGATGTAATCAGAATAGGATCCGAGTCAAAACTTCAGGACGATGTTAAAGATTACATGTTTGAAAAGAAATTGGTAAGGCTGAATGACAGCATAGATATTGCTACACAGAATAATCTTTTAAAACTTGAATCTGCGATTAGTAATTGGAGTGAATATAGAAAGCGATTCATGATTTTTTCAAAGCAACTTTCTGAAGTAGATGAAATAAACGACCAATATAAAGAGAGCGTAGATAATCAGCTTAAGCCAATTAAGATAAGACAAGATAGATTCTTTGAGGAGACAAAGAGACAAAAGAATGAATTTGACTTGAAGAATAATAAACTCACAGAGCTGAGAGACAATATAGAAAAGCATAATTCGAAAAATATCATACTTAGAAAGCTTGAAGAAGCTCAGTATAAAGAAGATGTTGCTTTGGCACAAAAGATAGAGCAGGAATTGGTACTTTTAAAAGACGAGATTGCAAGGAATGAAGCGGATTATAGCAAATACAGTGCCATGTATACAGAGACTGAACAAATGCTTAAACAGAAGTATGAGCATGATATAGCAAGGACACAGAAGAAAAAAATACAAGGCTATGAAAATCTCAACTTGGATCTTCCTAAAGTTCCGAGGATTGCACATCTATTCGAATCAATAGTCATTTTCAAGGATGATCTGGATTCTCCCATAAGACTCAGATCTCTCCTTGATAGAATTGACGGAGAGATTATAAGAGCCCAAAAGCTTTTGGATAATGAAAAACAATGGAGAGAGGATATTGTTGGAAAGCAGAACTATGCTCTAAATGAAATAATACTTGAAACAGTGGACCTTGTAGGTGCTACGTGCATAGGTGTCAGTTCGCAGAAGCGATTTGCAAATCTTCAATTTGACGTAACTATTATCGATGAGGCTGGACAGATACAGATTCATAATGCACTGGTGCCAATGTCAGTATCTAATAAGCTTATTATGCTTGGGGATTATAAGCAGATTCCTCCTTCAGCTGATCAAGAATTGATTGAAGCTTGTGAAATAAATGGGGTTGATCCGGAATTACTTAAGAAGAGCCTTTTTGAAAAGATGTTCAATGAGCTTCCGGATTCCAATAAGATGATGCTCGATACGCAATACAGAATGCCAGGAGAAATAGCGGATACTATTTCTGAGTGGTTTTACAACGGTGAGTACAAATCTCCAGATTTTAAGCGCAGCATGAAGGGACTTATGCCAGAGCTTTCTGATAAACCATTTATTGTCGTTGACACTTCTGACGTTAAGGATCGTTACGAGCAAAGGACGCCGGAAAGAGGAACATTTAATGTTCTTGAATCTGAAATATGTAAACAAATAGTTAGGCACGTTATTGGTGAAAAACTTGATATAAAAATGAGCGAGATTGGTGTAATTTCAGCTTACGGAGATCAGGTTGCCAGAATAAAAAAGGCATTAAAGGGTGTAGTTCCTCCAGAAACAGCAAATTCTATGGTGGCAACACTTGACAGCTTCCAGGGACAGGAACGAGATTTGATTATTTATAGCTTTACAAAGAGCTCAAAAAAGAAGCCAACGATGAGTAGAATAGGATTCCTTAATGAGCTGAGAAGACTAAACGTTGCTATGAGTAGATGCAAAAAGACCCTTGTTATGATCGGAGATATGCGCTTTTTGGCGGGATGTCTATACCAGGAGCTTGATGATATGGAAGAACCCATATATGAACATAGTGAAAAGGAATTTTCGGATTTCATTAAAAAAATGTTAGACGATGTAAATGGAGGAAGAGGCGAACTGATGTCTTATGCTGAGTTTGCCAAGAGGATAGCGTTGGATGGCTGAAAAACAACAGCAAAAAAAACATAATTATGAAGTTAATACGGTTTTGGACCGAATAATGGCGCAGAATCCTCAGATTATTCCCAGCAGGATAGAGCTTTTTACTGAGGTTTATTATCCAATTGCAATTTTAGAGATGGAAGTATCTGAAACGACTTTTGAAGACTTTGATCTTGTTCCACTCACTGTCCTGAGATTTGTCGATGTAGGGCTTGGAAGTGCTAAAGAGATTGCTGATATGATGGGATTAAGTCCTAATTATACGCAGAAAATTCTTGATTTATTAATGGGATATTCTTTTGTGGATTCTAATGGCATTACAGAATTGGGCAGAGAATCATTAGGAATGAAACAGAAGATAGAACATGCTAATGTAAGACAGAGATTTCAGGCTGATGCTATAACAGGTGATTTGTTAAAGATTGGTGAGCAGCCTTCTGAAGCTGATTTGCAAGGCAAAGATAAAACCTTTATTGTAATACCGCATATGCCTCATATAGAGGGCGTTTCTATCGATGAGATAAACACTCAGCTCTTGAATGCGGATTTCACTAAATACAAGCAGTATAAAGGGGATATATTAAATGCTAATGTTGATGAAATCAAAAATGTGGAATGTGTAGGTCTGCAGTATATTAAGGCATATTTGGTAAAAATGCAGGGAATAGATAGTCCATTCATTATTTCATATCAGTATGATTCTAGTCAGAATAGTTTCAAGGACAGGTTTAGGTGGCTTCCTATGAAAATGCCTTCAGAAAAGGCGTATAGAGAATATGGATTTAGCAGAGATATAGCATGTTATTCCGAAAGAGCTTTACAGACAATAAATGAACTGTACCGGCTGGTATGCAAAAAGATAACTGAAATAGATGAAGATAAGCTGAAGAAGCTTTTAGGACACATTCAGCCATTTGATTATTCAACTATGGATATATCAATGGGGAGAATAATGGATGGGGTTCCAGAGCAGATTTCAGTATATGTGAATGCCGATTCATTTACGAAATGGAATGCTTTTGTACTTAGGTTTCTGGAAAACTATGATGATGTGGGTGGGTATCTGTTTACAGATAGCTGGCTTAATGGATTGTTTATAAGATTTGAATCGCAGAACCCCGATATAAGAAAAGCATCAAAAGAGTACAAAAAGATGCTGCGTCATGAGGATAAAAAGCAGCTTGTCGCATATTTAAGAAATGAGTTATTTGATAAGGGACAAGATGGCAAAGCTATAGATTTTAATAAATTTATCGAGACTTTAAATCAATATATGGTAGAGAGTAAGGAGGATTAAATGTTAGTAGGCATTGATTTAGGAACGACTTTTTCAGCAATTGCTCGTTTAGGCGCAGATGGACGCGCAGAAATATTAACTAATAGAGAGGGGGAGAGAACAACACCTTCTGTTGTCATGTTTGAAGACGGCTCAATTATAGTTGGAGAGCAGGCTAAGGATAACAGTGTTGTTGATCCATACAGTGTATGCCAGTTTGTAAAACGCCAGATGGGGAAGAAAGCTTTTTCTTTTGATATTTCATCAGATCAGAAATATTCAGCAGAAGATATTTCTGCAATGATATTAAAGAGACTCAAGGAAGATGCAGAAAATGCAACAGGAGAAACAATCGATGGCGCAGTAATTACTGTTCCTGCGTATTTTGATGATGCACAAAGGAAAGCAACTCAGGATGCAGGCGAGATAGCTGGACTAAAAGTTCTTGGAATTATAAATGAGCCTACTGCTGCAGCTCTTGCTTATTGTCATGGTCAGGCTAATTCAGATGGTATTGTTATGGTTTATGACGTTGGCGGAGGTACCTTTGATATTACCATAATGAGATTGTCAGATAATCTTACTAAGGTAGATATTCTGTCAACTACTGGTAACAGAAATCTTGGAGGTTTTGATTTTGATAATGCCATAATCAACAAGGTTATCGATGAGTTTAAGAAAGAGCATAATTTGGATCTTGAGGATGATGATGTTGCCTGCCAGGATTTGAGAATCAAAGCAGAAAATTTGAAAAAAGCGCTTTCTAGTAGGCCAAAGGCAAGTTTATCGATAGTATCGCAAGGAAAACCTATTAAGGTTGAAATTACCAGAGAAGAATTCGAGGCTATGATTAAGAGCCAGATTGATTCCACAAAAGCAAGTATGGAAATTGCTATGGATGATGCTGGGCTTAAGTGGTCGGATATATCTAAAATATTACTTGTGGGTGGGTCTACAAGAATTCCAGCTATCCAAAATATGATTAAGGATCTTACTGGAATTGAGCCATCGCATGAGCTAAACCCTGATGAAGCAGTTGCTATGGGTGCAGCATATTATGCTGATACTTTGAATGTGGTAACGACTGGTGAAAAACCAAAAGCTGAAAAGGAAATAAAGGTTACTGATGTAAATTCACACTCTCTTGGAATAATAACTACTCATAATGGGGAGTATGACATAGCATCTTTTATTATCCCAAGGAATACGGCTATACCTGCCTCAGGAGAAAAGGAATACTACACATTAGATGAAGGGCAAACTAGTTTGAAAGTTGTGGTGGTTGAAGGTGAAGATGAAGATCCTGAGTACGATACTGTTATTGGTACAACAACTTTAAAATTGGTTCCAAGACCTAAGGGATCTCCAATTGGGGTAATGATGCAATATGATCAGAACGGAATTATACATGTAAGAGTTAAGGATAATGTAGATGGTGCAGACTTGGGTGAGATGCACATCGATCGCGAAAGCAACTTGTCTGATGATGAAATCGCAAATAAAAAGGAATTTATTGGTGGCGCAGATATAGAGTGATGGTAATAGATAGATGAACAAGGAAATGAAAAGCATTGCCAACCAAATAAATAGGCTTCTTCTAAGTGGCGAAAGCGAAGCTGCATACGAAATAATACAAAGCAAGTTGAAATCGGATGGGACAAACCCTTCGCTTTTAGATATGATGGGTAAAATTCTATACCACCAACAAAGGTATGAAGAGGCATATCGGTATTACAAGCAGGCATACTATTATGATGCGACTAATCCTTATGCTATCTCTGGAATAATACTAGTTTCTTCTGAAGTTAAAGTTGATGAACCTCTAGAGGAATTATTTGAAAAGATAAGAGATAGGAAGTTTAAAGAGTGCTATTTTGCCCGTACCGGCTATTATTTATCGGATAACAATATAAGAAAAGCAGTACGTGAGATGCGCGAAGCATATTCTGAGTATCCATTGGATGAGGAAGTCATTGGTGAGTATATCTCAGTGCTGATTAAAAACAATATTGACGATGAAGAAATTGAAAAACTGATAGAAAAGGGCAAGGAAATAAGTAAAAGTCTTGCAATATTCAAGACAGAAATAATATATTTTTATAAGGCTTGTAGGTATGATGAGTGCGAAAAAATGAGTAAGAGGATATTGAGAATATATCCCAACTCAGATGTTGCACAAACAGCTTTAGAGCTACTTTGTAAAATAAGGGATAAGAGGGATTCGCAAGAGGAAATAGAAACTTTTGATAATGAGTCACGCTTTTATGATGAGACGTCTCCAGAGGATGCAGAAGAACTACTTGGAAATCTTATCGGCTTGGATGCTGTAAAAAATGAAATTCTAAGAATTAAGAAAAAAATAGAGTTTGACAAAGCTCGTCAAGAAACTTTGGGAGTTTTATTGAATAATCAGGATTCTTATCATTTTGCTTTCGTGGGAAATCCTGGAACAGGTAAAACTACTGTCGCAAGACTACTTGCCGGAATTCTTTATAATGCAGGATTACTTGAAAAGGGACAACTCATAGAGGTTGAAAGAGGTGATTTAGTAGGAGAGTTCCAGGGACATACTGCAATAAAAACAAAAGATGCAATAAAAAAGGCTCTGGGCGGTGTCCTCTTTATAGATGAGGCGTACAGCTTAATAAATGGTGATAACGATGATTTTGGAAAAGAAGCTATCGATACCCTTGTAAAGGAAATGGAGGATCATCGAAAGGAACTGGTTGTAATTCTTGCTGGCTATAAAGATGAAATGTATAAATTGCTACAGGCAAATGTAGGCTTAGAAAGCAGAATTACAAAAGTTATAGAATTTCCAGATTATAGTGAGGACGAACTATTACAGATTGCAAGGAATATGGCAACAGAACAGCGCTATTCATTTAGCTCGGATGGAGAACTTGCATTTAAAGAAAGAATCAATCGTTTACGTGTTAATAGTAAATTCGGTAATGCCAGATCGGTTCGGACTTTGATGAACGAAGCATATATGGAAAAGGCAATTCGTTTTAATCCTAAACAAGCCAGTGTCGAATATATGACAATATTAACCCCAGAAGATTTTGGCATAGATTTGAGCGAAAGTGCCGAAAATAAGGCAAAAGAGATACTGGGTGAACTTGATAAGCTTGTTGGACTTAAAGATGTTAAGTATGAAATCAAATCTAATGTAAGAATGATGGATTATTTGAAACATGAGAGAGGGGAAGGTAATATTGATAGTATTTTTATAAACAACAATATGCACATGTGTTTTGCAGGCAACCCAGGAACAGGTAAGACAACAGTGGCGCGATTGTATGCAGAGGTATTATCTGCAATAGGAATAGCCAAAACAGGAGTGCTAATAGAAGCATCCAGAGGTGATTTTGTAGGAAGATATCAGGGCGAGACAGCAATCAAAACAAAAGAATTATGTGAACGATCTTATGGAGGAATTTTGTTTGTTGACGAAGCGTATGATTTAGTTCATGGAGAAAATGATTTTTTTGGTATGGAGGCAGTAGCAACTCTGATCAAAGAGATGGAAGATAATAGGGATCGAATGATTGTCATTTTTGCGGGTTATTCAAAAGAAATGGAACTCTTTATGAACAGTAATTCCGGAATAAAGAGTAGATTAGCAAAGACAATAGTGTTCCCAGATTATTCTCTAGATGAATTGATTCAAATTTTTAATGGCTTTGCAAGCGAAAGAAATGTGATTATACAAGAGTCGGCAAAAGATAAGATAAATAGTCAAATAGAAAACATTTATAAGGGGCGCGATTCGAAATTCGGTAATGCAAGAGCAATGCGAAGTTTATTCGAGAAAATATGGATCAATATGATAAATAGGGTCGAAGTAGAAGGACTTGTTGGGGAGAGCAGAAGGACAATAATACCAAAAGACATTTCTGATGATATTTAGTGGGTAAATAAAGAAGGAGACCTTATGGACAATTATTACGAACTTTTTTCCTTAAACAGAAATCTTGATATTGATGGAATCAAAGCGCAACTGCTTAAAGAAAAGAAGAAACAGATAAATAGACAAAATACTGCCCCAACGACAGATAAAAGATATGAGGCAGAAAAGCTTTTAGAGAAAATTGCTGAAGCGGAAGCAGTATTTGAGTCTGAATCTTCAAGAAAAGAATATGATCAAAAGTTAAGCCACAATAATGAAAATAAGGCGAAGGCGCAAGAAAAAACAGATAGAAATGAGGTCAAGAATGAAGGGGATATTATTAATCCCAATGCAAAACCTTCAAGAAAGCTTTATAACGGGATTGATTATGACAACGGGAATTTCTTTAAGACAGAGTATGGAAGGTATAAGGTCATTTCTTATAATGATGCATTCCAAGAGATCAATGATACCATGTGCAAAATGATTGGTCTTGGACCTGCCAAAAACCAGAATCATCAAAGCTTTTATAATGAGTTTTTAAGAATCGCGAGAATTGCAAATACAAACAGGAGCAAGTTAGACGGGGATATTCTTTATGATTCTATATTTAAATGCTTTGATGCTATGGCCAATGGCACAGATGGATCTGTTGCTAATATTTTAGCTCAGAACATATTTTACTACTTGAATGAATTGTATGATCGTAGAGGAATCGCTTATGACTTTGGATATATAGTAGCTTCTTTGCGAGATTGGCTGTTTTCAACATACCTGCAAGACATTGATTATTATCGAGAAGTAGTAAAAGCCTTCTACATGGCAATTAAAATTGATAAAGCTATGCCTAAAGGGTATTATGATTTATCCTATGTAACGGCAGAAAATGAGAATAGTCCTGATATATATTATATGGAAATCACTGACTATTATGCTCAGAAAGCAATAGGTTTTTCTGAAAATGGCTATGATATTTCGTATATAGATACATTTAAAAAAGTGCATGAGCTTTATGTTTCCTTTAGGGAGAATGCAGATGCATATTTGCAAGGAGATAAAAAGAGAAAGAATAAGCTTTTGAAAGTATATGACCAGGCATTGGGATATCCAGCAGATTATAATTCAAAATCAGATTTCTTTATTGAAAAACAGCCATATAATGCAGGATTGGCTTATGCTATTGGAATAATTCTAAAGAATAAAAATAGGGCAAGGAAGGCAATCAAAAAGTTGTCTTTTGGACAGAATGTGCTGAAGTACATGGATGGCGCGAATATTAAACCTGAGGTAAGTGTTAATAAGGCTGATAGGTGGGGGGCGATATTTGTGACTGTGATTGCCTTGGGGGTAGCAGCTGGTATCTACGCTCTTTTCTATTATGATCATCCTTTTATTGGATGCATAGTTGGCCTGGGGGCAGCATTCTTCATGGCGGCAGGAATGAGAGGGATAGTAGAAGTAGATGATGGAAGTATTGGCGAGAGCTTATTCCTTTCGACATTTTTGAGCATGGTAACTGCAGTACCGTTTTTCTTCTTGTTAAGACGCTCACATTTTATATATCTAGTAATTTATGTGATTATAGCGGCTTTACCTTATCTTAAAAAATTGGGAAAAGGAAATGTGGCTTCAGCAGAGTTTTTTGCTGTGCCGCTTCTGTCACTACCCATAGCAATTCTTGTGCTTTTTGGCCATCCTGTTGTGGCTGTCATGGCTATTGCAGTTGCCATATATTCATTTTTTGTAAGTGCGACATAAAAGACGCAAGAATGAAAGCGTAAGAAGAATAACTTGAGAGGTGATTTTATGAAGAGAATAGCAGGATTTTTCATAGGTGTCATATTAGCATTATTTTTGCTGGTCAATGTTGATAGAATATCTCATCCGCGCGATATAATGGGAACATGGAAGTGCGGCAATGGAGTTGTTGTTTACACGTTCAGTAAATATGGAAAGGGAACGTATAGTAAGAATAAGGAAGAAACGTGGTATTCGTTCACTTGGTATAAATCTGGAAATAATATTGTGGTAAATACTTTTGATAAGGGTAATGTTAATGTGGAAATACAGACTGACTCGAATCAAGTGACATTATATCATCCTGGATATAAGGATTCATACAATAAATTGAAGAAAAAAGAGGATACTAAGGAAGAGAAGGATTTTTATGACGTATTTGAGGCAGTATGTGAGTTTTTGACAATTAAAATTCCGGAGAAGGGATAAGCTTTACTGTTTAAACAATACTTTATAATAGTAAAAAGGCTTGAAGCGCTATGTAATGTGAAATTCTAAGAACATATTACATAGCGCTTTTTGAGTATGTTTCCAAAATACTGAACTAACAGTTCATTTTAATAAATAGGTATCTGAGGTAAAGTAAATCATGTCTTTAGTAAAGGCTTTGCCTCAAAAACTAAGATGGATATTACAACTGTGAACACTAAGTGTTTATAAAAAATCAAAAATAGTTATTGCATGCTGTGAAAAACTGTGGTAATATTTCGTCTGCGAAATGAGAGAATATTGGGCAAAGATAGAGTAATCTAGTGACGCAAAGCTATAGGGCCTATATTAGGCAGCCAGTTGCAGTTTATTATAGGGGCTGTGAAAAAATGAAAAATCATTTCTTCACAGCCCCTTCTAATATTATGCATCAAAATCTACATGATAAACTTTGTCGCCATCATGGATATCAATAAAGTGAAGATCAAACTCTTTATCCATGACATCCATCTGACCTTCGTAATAGACGGAGTCCGTCTTCTTGATCATGAAGACGTAGGAGCCGTTTTCTTTTGAATCTGCCTGATCACTTACCTCATTGTAGAATTCATTGCCGTCTATTTCTCCGGGATAACCGGATGCCTTGATTTTTTCTTCAATTAACTGATATAACTCTTCCATGAAAATTTTAACCTTCCATTATCTTTTTTAAAGGATGCTGTATTGCAAGCAGTATCATATATGTGATGATAGTATCCACAGGGAGCATGATAGCGTTAGATAGTAATCTTGAAGGAAGAAGAGCAATGAATCCTTTTCCATACAGAAGATTAAGCCAGAATGTATTTAATAATACATTGATGAATAACTTAACTATCAGCTCGGCAACGAACAATCTTACAATACTTAACTTTTTCTTATAAAGTGCAACGCCATATACAATTCCACCCAGAAAAGCACTAATGGTAAAACCAGGGAAAAATGGACCATCTGGAGCAATCAGATATTTAATAACATCAAGAGCAGCTCCAAAGATACTGCCAACTGCAGGTCCAAACATGAAATCAACTATCTTATTTGGAATAGCTGAAAATCCAATCTTAATGTACGGACCGATCCTGATCGTTGTGACATAGCTAAGGATAATAGCGGCTGCACACAACATACCACATAATACGATTACTTTTAGCTTCTGGAACTCATGTAAGGAACTGATCCAGAGGCTTTTTTGTTTTTCTACTTTTAACATAAAAAGCACCTCCTTCGCAGCAGTTTCCTTGACTACATAAAGAGGTGCTCTAAAAGCAACTACAAACTTGCACACTAAATATGTAGCAGCGGGATGCGAATCCGATATCGCGGTAATTACCTTCGTCTGGCTGTCAACTCCCTGTTCAGTCAGCACTTAACGCATCGGTTTCTACTCTGCATAAATTTTCTGAAAGCATTATATACACAAGTCTGGAGAAATAGCAATATATTATTTTAAATATTTTGTGGCGTTTCCAGTTTTTTCCTAACATCCTTGATCACAAATATATAGCAGATACCGGTAAATATACCGGCGGCAAGCCATGCGGCAGGATCGCAGGCGGCTGCGAGGATATATATTTTGGAAACCATAGCAGCTGCAGCCATACCAAGACGAGCAAAAAGCTCTATGACACCGCCCATCATAGGCAGAAATCCATAGCCACAGCCCTGCATGGCATTTCTGAATATGAATATAAAACCAAGTGGTATGTAAAATATGATACACAAGTATATGTACGGTCTCGCATAAGGCATCATTGCTGATATATCAACTGATGCGCCGAAGAAAAGTCCCAAAATATGCGGCAGTAGGAGCAGTGCTATGCCTGCAGCTACAATGGCGTAAGAGGAGCTGGCTATAAGTGCAGACTTAACGCCCTGTCTGATTCGTTTGTAGTCACCTTTACCATAATTTTGTCCGCAATAAGTAGACATTGTCTGACCCATGGCTGGGAAACCTTGTGTTAACAAGCTGCTGAGCTTTGATGCAGCTGTATATGCAGCAACGGCTTCGGATCCAAAGAGGTTGATTGCAGCCTGCATGATCATGGTACCGGAAGCGGTAATACCGAACTGGAGAGCCATCGGGAGACCGACACGCATCTGATGAGCGGTATCTTTAGAATTGATCCTCCAGTCTTTTTTATCCGGCCACAGAATCGTAGCCTTTTTGATAATATAGATCAGACATGCAATAGCTGAAATGCCCTGAGATATATCTGTAGCAAGGGCAGCACCCATTACACCCAGGCGCAGTCCGATGATAAAGATTAGATCAAATATGACATTAAGTCCTGCAGAGAGCATCAGGAAATAGAGCGGTACCTTACTGTTTCCAATTGATCTTAAAAAAGCAGAGAACAGGTTGTAAGATACACTGGCAACTATTCCATAGCAAATGGTTATGATATATGTTTTTGCATCATTAAATATATCTTCCGGTGTATTCATAAGTCGGAGGATTGAGTCCATACTCATAACACTGATGATGGTCATTGTAATGATAACAATGATAGATAGTAATATACCGTTGGCAACGCTTCGCTTTACACGTTTCATGTCACCGGCGCCATAGCACTGGGACGTTAGTACAGTAAAGCCTGTGGTCAGTCCCTGGCTGAATCCAAGCACAAGAAACATGATGGTACCTGTTGAACCTACGGCAGCAAGGGCATTTTGACTGACGAAACGCCCTACGATAATGGTATCAACCATGTTGTAGAGCTGCTGAAAAAGGTTACCTAAAAACAGCGGAAGCATAAATTTGATTATTATAGGGAAAGGCTTTCCCTTAGTCATATCGAGTTCCATAATAAATATCCTTTGATCAAAATAATTCTATAAGGTTATTATATCTTATGACTCTATGAATATAAAATACAAGATAATTTATAGAAATCCATGAATAAGTCGTTATATTGTTTTTGTTGATCTATGATTCAAATGTACATTGTCATCATAGGTTCAGTCGGATGTATTTGGAAAAATTTATACTGATGCATTATTGACTTTTTTTAGATCAAAAAATAAAATAGATAAAAGTAAAGACATTGATCAGAATAAGTAGTATCCAGAACCTGTTTTCAGAGAATAGCCGGTTGGTGCGAGGCTTTAAACAATCTAGATATGAATACCTCTGTGAGTCGCGTCGCTGAATTATCATGTATATAGTAGGCGTCGACGGGAATCCAGCCGTTAAAATGGAAGAGTATTGAGGACCATGATTTTGTGAAGTTGTTTTTAGCAAATGTCAGAGTTTTCTGTACTTACTGAGGTGTATGAAGTGATTCATGCATAAACAAAGGTGGTAACACGTGATTTCACGTCCTTTGCATTCTATAAATGAGTGCAAGGGACTTTTTTATTATAAAAAGTCCCGCACTTCTACAAACAAGGAGGATAGCAATGACAATTTATGACGAGTTAAAACAGAGAGGCTTGATCGCCCAGGTTACTGATGAAGAAGAGATCAAAAACCTGATCAACAATGGTAAGGCTACATTCTATATTGGTTTTGACTGTACAGCAGACAGCTTGACAGCAGGACATTTTATGGCACTTACACTTATGAAGAGACTTCAGATGGCTGGAAATAAGCCAATCGCTCTTATTGGCGGTGGTACAACAATGATCGGTGATCCATCAGGACGTACAGATATGCGTAAGATGCTCACTAGAGAAGATATTGATCACAATGCAGAGTGCTTTAAGAGACAGATGGAGAAATTTATTGATTTCTCTGATGGTAAGGCTCTTATGGTAAATAACGCTGACTGGCTTCTCAAACTGAACTATGTTGACCTGCTTCGTGAGGTTGGAGCATGCTTTTCCGTTAATAACATGCTTCGTGCTGAGTGCTACAAGCAGCGTATGGAAAAGGGACTGAGCTTCCTTGAATTTAACTACATGATCATGCAGTCATACGATTTCTACCACATGTTCCAGGAATACAATTGTAATCTTGAATTTGGTGGAGACGATCAGTGGTCTAATATGCTTGGCGGTACAGAGCTTATCCGTCGTAAGCTTGGTAAGGATGCTCACGCTATGACTATCACACTTCTTACAGATTCACAGGGTAAGAAGATGGGTAAGACAGCAGGTAATGCTGTATGGCTTGATCCAGCTAAGACATCTCCATATGATTTCTATCAGTACTGGAGAAATGTTGGCGATGCTGATGTAATCAAGTGCATCAGAATGTTGACATTCCTTCCTCTTGAGCAGATTGAAGAGATGGCTACATGGCAGGATAGCAAGCTTAATGAAGCAAAAGAGATCCTCGCATTTGAGCTTACAAAGATGGTACATGGCGAGGAAGAGGCACAGAAGGCACAGAACGCTGCTAAATCTCTTTTTGCAGGCGGAGCTGATATGTCCAATGTTCCTACAGCAGAGCTTAAGGAAGAAGACTTCAGAGATGGTGTTGTTGATATTCTTCAGGTACTTGTATCTGCAGGTCTGTGCAATACAAGAAGTGAAGCCAGAAGAGCTGTTGAGCAGGGTGGTGTAACATTTGGTGATGAAAAGGTTACTGATGTTAAGGCTTCATACGATAAGTCAGTATTTGCTGAAGGCGTTCTTGTTAAGAAGGGTAAGAAAGCATTCAAGAAAGTTACTTGCTAAAAAAGTTTATAGATTGTTTATAAAAAATATTATCTATAAGACTAAAGTACTGGATTTTTATGCCGATAAGTATCTTGAAAGAGATACTTATCGGCTTTTTGCTATGCAAAAGGATTTGTATAGTTTAGATGCTAAGGACAGCAAATGATACTTAAAAACATCTATTCATACATTTTTTTCAATGCATAGCCTCCGGATTTTGGAAGGCTTTTTTGTTGTGTTAATATTATTATAAATACTAAAGCATGAACATTAATTTACTATTTGATGAAATAGTTCCATTAATTTTTTAAGGAGGAATGAACTATGGCTATTGATTTTAATCCTGATGTAACCAATGTTTACTCTAATGCATCTGCTGTAAATAATGTTCCAAAAGTTGATACTGATAAAAAGGCAGCTGACAAAGCTTCTGAAACTAAAGCTTCAGAAAAAGATGCAGCAGCTGCTGGAGCTGTATTTGAAAAGTCTGATGAAAAGAAGGCTGCTACTTATTCCATCAATAAGATGAGTGAAGAAGACAGAGCTAATCTTATATCTCAGATGAAAGCAGATCAGGAGTCCAGAGTTAAACAGCTTACTGACATGGTAGCCAAGATGATGTCAGATCAGGGCAAGGCTTATGGAATTGCTACTGGAGATGATAGTGTCTGGAAGCTGTTTGCAGATGGCAAAGTAACTGTGACAGAAGCAGCCAAGAAACAGGCTCAGGAAGATATTTCTGAGGATGGTTATTGGGGCGTAAAGCAGACATCTCAGAGACTATTTGATTTTGCAAGTGCTCTTGCAGGTGATGATGTTGAAAAGATGAAGAAGATGCAGGGCGCAATGGAAGAGGGCTACAAAGCTGCAACAAAGGCTTGGGGCAAGGAACTTCCAGATATCAGCAAACAGACAATTGATGCTGCTAATAAATTATTTGAAGATTATTATGCAAGCAAAGCTGATGTAGAGGCATGATCATATTAAATGCGCACATGCTGCATTTTTTCTGATATTTTGTTATAAATAATTTATTGAAATCAATACTTTTAACTGGTATTTGACACAAATAATAAGACATTGCAATTACTGGGAATGGTACGCCCGGATAAATAATTGCCATGTCTTATTATTTTTTTATGATATAAGAAATTTCTCCGAAATTCCTATTGACTAATCAGAGGTCTTGTTTTAATATGAACATATGAACAGTTATTCATATGTTCAAAAAATAATTATTTGAAAGTGAGGACAATATGGCTATACGTGATGTGGATCAATGTGACGAATATTGTGTTCATAATGATAAGGTACATGAAGTAGCTTCGCATATGCCTGATGAAGATGAATTATATGACTTGGCTGAACTTTTCAAGGTCTTTGGTGATTCTACAAGGATCAAGATCCTTTTTGCATTATATCAATCAGAGATATGTGTATGCGACTTGGCTGAGACTCTTACCATGACTCAGTCAGCTGTATCTCATCAGCTTAAGATCTTGAAACAGGCCAAGCTTGTTAACAGCAGAAGAGATGGCAAGCAGGTCTACTATTTCCTGGCAGATGATCATGTAAAGACCATCATTGCTCAAGGCAGAGACCATATAGAAGAGTAAACAAAAACAAATAAAAAAGGTGAGCCGTAAGGCTATAAATATACCTTTATGGAGGGAATGAATATGAAGAAAAAATTTAAATGTGAAATTGATTGTGCAGATTGTGCTTCAAAAGTTGAAGCTGCTATCAAGAAAGTAGATGGCGTTAAAGACGCAAGTGTTAATTTCCTTACACAGAAGTTCATGCTTGAAGCTGATGATGACAGATACGATGAAGTATTAAAGGCAGCTATTGCTGCTGGTAAAAAGGCTGAAGACGAATTTGAAGTTGAAGTCTGAGGTATAGGTAAGTGAGTCACTGGGGGACGTATCAGATTGACTCACTTACCCTAATACAGCATACGAAAATACGAGGACTATATTATGAATAAAAAACAAAAGAAGGTTTTATACAGGATAATAGTTTCAGGCATTTTATTCTTTTTATTCTTGATATTGGAAAAAACAGGAGTACTTGAACCGGTACCTATTGTAGTTCAGGGACTTCTTTTTCTTGTACCATATCTGATCATTGGATATGACGTACTTTATAGAGCTTTTAGAAATATTAGGAACGGACATGTTTTTGATGAACATTTCCTTATGATGATCGCCACATTTGCAGCATTTGCAACAGGTGAGTTTTCAGAAGGCTGTGCTGTTATGCTCTTTTACCAGGTAGGCGAGTTGTTCCAGAGCGTTGCTGTAGGTAAGTCAAGACAGTCTATTACTGAAATGATGAGTATTGCTCCTGATTTTGCCAATATTTTAAAGGACAATGGTGAGATCGAAGAGGTTGATCCTGAAGATGTTAATATTGGTGATACTATCGTTGTTAAAGCAGGTGAAAAGATACCTCTTGACGGAACTGTTATCGAGGGCGAGTCTTTCCTTGATACTGCTGCACTTACCGGTGAGTCAGTGCCTAGAAAGGTCAAGACCGGTGAAGAAGTATTCAGCGGATGCGTTAACGGCGAGGGAACACTTAAGATCAAAGTCAGCAAGATATATGAGGATTCTACAGTTGCCAAGATCCTGGAAATGGTTGAAAATGCCAGTTCCAAGAAAGCAAGACTGGAGAATTTCATTACAAGATTTGCAAGAGTATACACACCTATTGTTACAATCGGTGCTGTGCTACTGGCTCTGCTATTGCCACTTTTTACTGACCTTACCTTCGTTAATAGTATTCAAAGAGCTTGTATATTCCTGATCGTGTCCTGCCCATGCGCTCTGGTTATTTCTGTTCCGCTGGGATTTTTTGGTGGGATCGGAGCAGCTTCTAAAGTGGGCGTTCTTGTTAAAGGCAGTAATTACCTCGAAGCAATCGCTGATGTAAATACAATTGTTTTTGATAAGACAGGAACACTTACCAAGGGTGAGTTTAAGGTATCACAGATACTGCCATCCAAGGCTTTTTCAGAGCAGAATGCCAATGCAAAAGAAGAACTTATCAAACTGGCAGCATTTGGCGAAGCTCTGTCCAATCATCCAATTGCCATGTCGATCAAGGAGGCATTTGGAGGCCAGCTTGATACTTCACTTATCAAAGATAATACAGAAGTAGCAGGTCAGGGAATCTGTGCATTATATAACGGCAAAAAACTTCTTGTAGGTAACGCCAAGCTTATGGCGGCTCAGAATATCTCATATGAGGAATGTCATGAATATGGAACAATAATATATGTTGCTTATGACGGTACATTTGCTGGTACAGTCGTTATCGCTGATACTATAAAAGAAGGTGCAGCAGAAGCAATCTCAGCCATGAAGAACGTTGGCATAAGAAAAACTGTTATGCTGACCGGTGATAGAGCTGAGACAGCCCAGGCTGTTGCTGGCAAGATCGGTATAGATGAAGTTCACTCAGATCTTCTTCCTGGAGATAAGGTTGATCAGGTTGAAGCTATCATGTCCCAAACATCTGGTAAAGACAAAGTATCATTTGTTGGTGATGGAATAAATGATGCACCTGTCCTTATGCGAGCTGATGTAGGTATTGCTATGGGATCCCTTGGAAGTGATGCTGCTATTGAAGCGGCTGACATTGTTCTGATGGATGATGATATCAGCAAGATTGCATTCGTTGTTAAAATAGCAAGAAAAACTATGGGAATAGTAAAACAGAACATAACTTTTGCTATTGGTGTAAAGGTACTTGTCCTTATCCTTGGTGCATTAGGATTAGCTTCAATGTGGGCTGCAGTCTTTGCAGATGTTGGTGTTGCAGTCATTGCCATTCTTAATTCTATGAGAACATTGAATATAAAAAAGTGATCGTGAATCGCCCTTCATAGTTTTCTGTGCTATTTATGGTTAAAAATATTTATAAAATGTACAAATTGTAGAGATTTTTATATTTACGATATGTTATAATCAAGTAGTACGTAAATGTGCACCTATTTATTTTTTTATGAAGGAGAAAAGAAATGACAATTGAAAAGAAGAAAGATGGCAGTAAAGTAACATTTGCTCTTGAAGGAAGACTTGATACTACAACTTCTCCTGAACTCGAGGCTCAACTTAAGGATGATCTTAATGATGTAACAGAGCTTATATTTGATTTGGATAAGCTTGAGTATATTTCATCAGCGGGTTTAAGAGTACTCTTATCTGCACAGAAGGTTATGAACAAACAGGGCAGTATGAAGGTCGTTAAAGTTAATGAGGACATTATGGAAATCTTCGATGTTACAGGCTTTGCTGATATTCTTACTATCGAAAAATAAATAGCTGATCGGAGGGGGAAATGATCAAATCACGTGAATTAACTTTTACTACTGACGCCTCAGATATGCCTGATATCTTGAAAGAAGCTGAAAGTTTTGCATCTCGACTTGGATTATCCGGAAAAGAGGAGAGACGTTTCAGACTGCTTGTAGAAGAGACAACTGAGATGCTTAAGACTATTACAGGTGATCACAATATTCAGATTTCATTTATTGAAAATGAAAAAGATATTGCCATTCATCTTGAAACAGATACTCTTATGAACCTTGAGATGCATGATAAACTTATATCTGTATCAAAATCAGGTAAAAATGAGTCTGCAAAAGGAATTTTAGGTAAGATCAGAGAAGCATTTGAACTTGCCGCTATGTTACCTAATTCTAATACAACAGATTCATGGGTACTTTATGGTTCACCTGCCATGATAATGGGTGTTCCTGCTGATTCCAGTTCGATCAGTATGACAGAGACCATGTGTTGGTCACTTTCATGTTACCGTGAAAATCTTCAGGGTGATGATTCACCTAAGAAGGAAGAAGCATGGGACGAACTTGAGAAATCAGTTGTTGCTAATCTGGCTGATGATGTTCGTATTGGAATCGTTGATAGCCATGTAGTAATGGATGTTATAAGAAATAAAGCTTAAAAATAATGATAATCTCTGCATTTTATTTTATAATAAATTGCAGAGGTTTTTCTTTATACTAAACTTTTTAAACTGAAGAGAGAAAAAAATGGCAAAAAACGATAAATATGTTGCTGATCTGATCTTAAAGATCGTCGGCAAGCAGACAGGCGAAATCAGTAAGGTAGATTATAAACCGCAAAAGCCTGTCTTTGATCATAACAAGCAAGAGGGCGAAACTGTTCTTGAAAGAAAAAGCCCTGAATCCCAAGGGATAAGTTCTGCTGATATTACCTGGTTATTTAATGAGCTTACACATACCAATAAGTGTGAGATGCACAAGATCATGGTCTTGAGAAATGGATATGTGATAGGTGAGTGTGCTTATAAGCCATATGACATGGATATGTGGCATGTAACACATTCAATGTGTAAGAGTATAACCGGCATGGCAATTGGTTTTATGATCAGTGAAGGCAAACTGACCTTAGAAACCAAGATCAGCGATGTATTCAATAGTAAGAAGAGTATTTTTAGCTTTTTTAAACAGTCTGATATTACTGTTTATCATCTTTTGACTATGACAAGTGGCGTTGATTACAATGAAACCGGAGCTATCAGTGGTAATGACTGGGTAAAAAGGTTCATGGAATCAAGTTCAAAATATATACCGGGACTGCAGTTTGATTATAACAGCATGAATTCTTACATTTTATCTGCGCTGGTTTCAGAGATTACAGGAGAAAATCTGGTAGAGTACCTTAAACCACGTCTTTTCGATCCTCTTGGTATCAAAAGGATATTCTGGGAAGTATGTCCTTCGAATATCATAAAAGGTGGCTGGGGACTCTTTATGCGTATAGAAGATATGGCAAAACTGGGCCAGCTCTACCTTAATAACGGAATGTGGGACGGAAAGCAGATACTGCCGGAAAATTGGGTTGCTGAATCAACCACACCAAGGGTAGCTACTCAAAAATCCGGAACACCTTATTATGGCTATCAGTTATGGCTTAGTGATTCAAGAAATGGTGCCTACACCTTTAACGGAATGCTTGGTCAGAATGTATTTTGCTTTCCTGATGTCAATATGGTCATATGTACCAATGCCGGCAATTCTGATATATTTCAGGCAGGCTGCATGAATGATGTGATCGGTGATTTCATGCATAATATTGTAATATCAGATGACCTTTTAGCTGATAAGGCATTTAATAGTGACGTTGTTCTTTTAAAGGCTGCCTGCAAGCATTTTAACGGAAGAACAACGGATTTTCCTTCTATCATGCATGGTGGATGGAATAAGGGGATGACCAGTTTTAATACAGGTTCTTCCTGCAGGAAAAATAAGGCTGTGATCAATCGTCCAAGCAGGAATAGATCTTCAATCTATTTGGAAGAAAAGAGCAGACTATCATCCAGAGCTAAAAGGCTTATATTCAATGCGTTGGATGATAAGATATATGACCTGGATATTACCAGTGTTGGTGTTTTTCCGCTTTTAATGCAAGTGTTCCACAATAACTTCACAGACGGCATAAGGTCCATAGGTTTTAAGAAAACTCCTAACGGACAGCTGTACATGGATCTATATGAAGGTGATCAGGTCTACCATCTGTTGTGTAATTTTGATCAGGGAAAACAGACATCTTTTGTTAATGTACATGGTGAAGTTTATGAGGTTTGTGTTTCATCGGTCTGTAAGACTGATGAATATGACAGGCTTGTTTTGAGAAATGAGGTATATTTCCTTGAAGAAGCAGTAAGCAGGATAATAAATGTTTATTTAGATATGGCTACCAATGCAAAGGAAATAGAGGTTTGTTTTGATGAAACACCTGGAAAGAGTCTGATAATCGACTGTCTTGATATGGTTACAGGAGACAATGACAGTTTTAGCATAAGTTCTTTTGTTATGAATAAGATCACGGAGTATGGAGCTATGGATGTGGTCAAGCAGACTATAATGGATACTACATCACCTGTAGCACATGGTTATCAGCATGTGGATGTTTCGCAGGTAGTTGATAATAGTGAGAGTCCATATTTACTGAAAGGAGAAACAGAATAATGACAATTACTGAAAAATTAGATGGTTGCGTGAAGGCAATAAGAGAAAAGACAGATTTCGTACCTAAGGTAGCGCTTGTACTTGGCTCTGGACTGGGTAACTACGCACAGAACATAAAGATAGAAAAAGAGATCTCCTACAGAGAAATTCCTGGATTTCCTGTATCTACAGTTCCTGGCCATGATGGAAAGTTTATTTTTGGTTATGTGGGCGAGACTCCTGTTGTATGTATGAAAGGCAGAGTTCATTATTATGAAGGCTATCCGATCAGCGACGTAGTATTACCTGCAAGGACTATGTTAAAGCTTGGCGCCAAGATACTGTTTCTTACCAATGCTTCAGGTGGCATCAATTTTGATTTTGCTGCCGGGGATCTTATGCTTATAACAGATCATATTTCCTGCTTTGCACCTAATCCCCTTATTGGCCCAAATGAAGACAGCCTGGGTCTGAGATTCCCTGATATGTCAGATGTTTATAAAAAGGATCTACAGGAGGTCATCAGGACTACTGCAAAAGAAAATGATATTGACCTTAAAGAAGGCGTATACTGCCAGCTTACAGGACCTTCTTTTGAATCACCTGCTGAGATCAAAATGCTCAGAAGCATGGGTGTAAGTGCAGTTGGTATGAGTACAGTAGTTGAAGCTATTGCTGCTAATCATATGGGAGCCAGAGTCTGTGGAGTATCCTGCATCAGTAATCTGGCTGCAGGCATGTCAGAAAATCCACTTACTCACGAAGAAGTACAGGAGGCAGCTGATAAAGCAGCCATCAAATTTGAATTATTAGTTACAGAATCAGTAAAAAAATTTGGTAACCTTTAAGGAGGCACGATATGAACTACAGATTTTATAATGCCAGGATCCTTACAATGGAAGAAGGCAGAGACATTTTTGAGGGCGAGCTTTGGATCAGAGAGGAAAAAATAATATTTGTAGGAACTGCTGAGGAAGGAAGAAACTATTTTAAGTCACACGATTCTGAGCTGATAGTTTGGGATGAAGAGATAGATTGTCATAAGAATCTTCTTATGCCTACATTTAAGAATGCTCATACACATTCAGCAATGACTCTGCTCCGTTCCAGAGCAGATGATATGCCTCTTGGAGACTGGCTTAATAAGCAGATATTTCCTGTCGAAGCCAAGATGACTGGTGAGGATATATATTATCTGACTAAGCTGGCTATCCTGGAATATGTTGCAGGTGGTACATCAGCTTGTTTTGACATGTATCTGACTCCTTTGACTATTGCAGATGCATGCAGAGAAGCCGGATTTAGATGCGTTCAGGTATCTGCCATCAACAATTTCAGCCAGACTCCTGAACTTATAGAAGAGTGGTACAACAAGATCAATGGCAAAGATCCTTTCAATTCATATATCTTTGGATGTCATGCAGAATATACATGCTCTGAAGAGCTTTTGAAGAAAATAAGTGATCTTATCCATAAATATAATTCACCGTTTTATACTCATATCTCTGAGACTGAAGATGAGCACCAGGGCTGCTATGAAAGACATGGTATGTCTCCGGTACAATATCTTGACAGTCTTGGATTGTTTGATAATGGTGGAGGCGGCTACCACCTTGTATGGGTAGAAGACAAGGATATGGATATCATGGCCAAAAGAGGTCTCTATGCTGTATCCAACCCTGGCTCTAATACTAAGTTGGCTAGTGGCATAGCTCCAATTTCTGATTTTATGAAAAAAGGTATTCCGGTAGCTCTTGGTACAGATGGACCTGCCAGCAACAACAGCCTTGATATGTTTAAAGAGATGTTCCTTGTTACAGGCCTTGCAAAGCTGCGTGACATGGATGCTTCAAGCGTTGATGCTGCAGAAGTCCTCAAGATGGCTACTGTTAATGGTGCCAAGGCTATGGGACTTAATGACTGCGATGTTCTTGCCGAAGGCAAGCTTGCAGATATCGTGATGCTTGATATGTCCAGACCGGAGATGAATCCTGTTAATAATATCGTTAAAAATATTGTTTATGCAGGCTCAAAGGCTCATGTTAAGATGACTATGATCCATGGCAATATCAAATATCGTGATGGTCAATTTGATATTGGTGTTGCTCCTGAAGAGCTTTATAACAAGGCTGAGGAGATCAAAGCCAGGATCGATAAAGAATTTGCCTGATAATCAATGCTAGAGGAGATTTACTGAATATGGAAATGCTTGTGTTTCTGGGAGTGGTAGTTGTAGTACTGGTCATTGCTCAGATTTCAGGAGTTATCAATTCCAGAAAAATGGAACAGAACCTGAAAATTAGATTTAAGAATAATTATGGTAAGTTGTCTGGAAAAAAATACGATGGAAGTCAGATGGATCATGTTTCAGGTTATTACGACAACCATAAGGACGAAGATTCATTAGATGACATTACCTGGAATGATCTCGAAATGGATGAGATCTTTAAAAGAGTCAACTACTGTAACAGTGCAGCTGGTGAAGAGTATCTCTATTACAGTTTGAGAAATCCTAAGGGTGATCCACAGGAATTGCAAAAGCTGGAAGAAAAGATACAGTACATGACTGATGATCAGGAAAAAAGACTTGATCTGCAGCTTGTTTTTTGCAAAATAGGAAATCCATCCAAATATTCCATTTATGAGTATCTTAAGTTTTTGGATAATCTTGGAAATAGAAGCAATGCCGCTCATTTTGTAATGCTTGCACTGCTGGTATTCTCGATTGTTGAGATGTTTGTAGCCTTTGAAATGGGAATTGTCCTGTTTTTCTTTGTAGTTATATTCAATATTATCAGCTATTACAAGAGTAAGAATGAGACAGATCCTTATCTGGCCACTTTTTCTTACATTATGCGCATAGTATCTTATGCTGATATGTTTGAAGCTCTTAAGGGTTCACCTTTTGACAGTGAAATAGATCAGTTAAAAGAAGATGCCCGTAAAATGAAGCCGTTTTTGAGAGGCTCAAGTCTGCTGATGTCGCCTACAAGAAATCAGGCAACGGGAAATCCTACTGATATGATCATGGATTATTTCAGGATCATAACACATCTGGATCTGATCAAATTCAATCAGATGTATGCTGAAGTAGTAAAAAATTATGATGTTATCGACAGAATGATCACTAATGTGGGCAAGATAGAAACAGCACTTTCTATATGCCTGTTCAGAGCTTCTCTGAATAATGGATACTGCCTGCCGGAGTTTGTTGAAGAGAAGAGTTTTGATATGCAGGAAGGATATCATCCTCTTATTGATGATCCTGTAAAAAACAGTTTCTCATCAACTAAAGGTCTCTTGCTTACAGGTTCCAATGCTTCAGGTAAGTCAACATTTCTAAAGAACTGCGCTATCAATGCTATATTGGGACAGGCAATAAATACATGTCTTGCAACTTCCTATAAGTCTTCAAGCTTTAGAATATACAGTTCTATGGCACTTAGAGATGATCTTGAGGGACAGGACAGTTATTACATAGTTGAGATCAAATCTCTTAAGAGAGTACTTGATGCGGCTGCCTGCGAAGGCAAGCCGGTACTGTGTTTTATTGATGAAGTTCTCAGGGGAACCAATACTGTCGAGCGTATTGCGGCTTCAACACAGATATTAAAGCATTTCTCTGAAATGAATGTACTGTGTTTTGCTGCAACTCATGATATTGAATTAAATGAGTTGTTAGAGCATAACTATGATATCTATCATTTTGCAGGTGAAGTGACAGATAATGATGTTCATTTTGATTATCTACTTCATAAGGGACCTGCTACAACACGTAACGCGATCAAACTTCTGGATATCATTGGATACGATAAGAATATTACCAAAGATGCTGAGCAGCTCGCTCAGAAATTTATTACAACTGGAGCTTGGACATAATTGTCCAGGCTCTTTTAACGCTTTTTATCCCAACACATTAATTTTGTAATGTGTCAATGGAGTAAATTTGTTATCTTGACTACGCTTTAGCACTTCAATATAATAAAGCCTAAAAGTGTTTTAGATTCTAAAAGAAATTCTATCTTTAAAACACTGGGAGGCTTTGGGTGAAATTATATAAAAAAATCATGACTATTGTCACAGCCGTTGAAAATGCTGTTCTGGCAGCGTCTTTTGTTTTTGTTCTGGCTCTGACATTTGGCAATGTTGTTGCCAGAAAAATCTTTAATCATTCCTGGGGATTTACCGAAGAACTTGTTGTTGCATGGTTTGTGCTCATTTCACTTCTTGCGGCTGGAGTAGCTGCCAGAGGAGGAGAGCTGGTTAACCTTGCTCTGGTACCTGATATGGTCAGTATCAAGGTCAAAAAAATTCTTACTGTCATTTCATCTATCATTTGTGTTTTATATGCACTGCTTCTGTCTTACGAAGCATTTGATCGTATTTTGAATGATCATACCTTCAGTCCGATCCTGCATATTTCCAAATCAGTATTTTGGGCTTTTGTGCTTATTGGAGGCATTTCATTAGCCTTACATGCAATTGAGCATTGCATATTATTTGTTACTGACAGGGAGGACAATCAGAAATGATCACAGCAGTTTTATTTATAACCTTTTTTGCAATGCTCCTTATTGGAGTTCCAATTGCAGTTTGTCTTGCGATGAGCTCAGTTTGCGCTTTGCTCTATGCCATCAATTGTGTTCCACAGTATAGCAGTCTCACATTGACAATTATTGCTACCAATACCTATACAGGTATTGCAAAATTCCTTTTGCTGGCAATTCCGTTTTTTGTATTATCAGGAAATATCATGGCCAAGGCTGGTATCAGTACCAGACTTGTAAGATTTATAGATGCCTGCGTAGGTCATAAGAAAGGCGGTATGGCCATCACTTGCGTAATTGTTGCCTGCTTTTTTGGTGCTATTTCAGGATCTGGTCCTGCTACAGTAGCAGCTCTTGGAGCCGTTCTTATTCCTGCTATGATCGCATCAGGATTTAAGCCTGCCTTTTCAGAAGCTCTTATGGCTACATCAAGCTCTATAGCAATTGTAATTCCGCCATCTATCGCATTTGTTGTTTATGCATCTATTGCAGGCTGCAATGTAGGTGACATGTTCATGGCAGGTATCATTCCTGGAATCCTTATGGGTGCAGCTCTTGCCATCGTGGTTCTGATCGAGGCCAAGAAAAATAATATCCAGGCCGCCCATGAGAGACGCAGTGCAAAAGAGAGATGGGATAGCTTTAAAGATGCATTCTGGGGCCTTTTGATGCCGGTTATCATTCTTGGTGGTATCTATGGAGGTATCTTTACTCCTACAGAAGCAGCCGCAGTATCAGTAGTATATGGTCTTTTCGTTGGTATGTTTATCTATAAAGAGGTTAAGCTCAAAGATCTGTACAATATACTTGTTGATTCAGCCAAGACTTCAGGTGGTATCATGCTGATCGTTGCTTCAGCATCACTGTTTTCATATTGTTGCACTCTTTTTGGTATATCTCAGGGAGCACAGGCGCTTCTTTCAAGCGTATCAGGTAATCAGTTTGTATTCCTGCTTATTGTAAACGTTATTTTCCTGATTGCAGGATGCTTCATTGATGCCAACTCAGCAATGTATATCTTTATACCTATCATGCTTCCGGTAGCACAGGCACTTGGTTACAACACAGTTGCATTTGGAGTACTTGCAACAGTTAACCTTGCAATCGGTCAGGTTACACCTCCTGTTGGAGTTAACCTCTTTGTTGCTATCGGACTTAAGGTCAAGGATGAGGCAGCTTCTATAAAGGCTGGCAAAGAGCAGTACCTAAATGTTACGCTTCCTCAGATTGCAAAGGCTGTAATGCCTATGATCATTGCATGCCTTATTGTACTGGCACTTATTACATACATACCTCAGATCAGTCTTCTTTTGATCGGTGGATGAGCAGAGGATCACAGCGATTGCTGTATCTATAGATAATAAAGGTGGAGGATTAGTTTTATGAAAAAGAGAATTGCGTTATTTTTATGCGCAGTAATGGTTCTTGGAACAACAGCATGCGCAGGTTCAAATGCGCAGACAGCTGACGCTAATAGTGCTGATACTGAGCAGAAGGTTTCAGAGTCAGGTCTTAGCTATGCTGATTATGAGGATTCAGACATATATGTAGCTTCAACAGAAGCAGCTACATATGAGGGAACAGATGAATGGCCAGAGGTAGTACTTAATTTTGACTGCTCAACAGGCGATGCATCTACATGGGCACAGGCTGGATATTACTTCAATGCACTTATGCAGGAGTCATCTGGCGGTAAGGTATCAATTGCAGTATATGCAGGAGAACAGCTTACAAACGGTGATCAGGTTGCTGGTATCCAGGCTCTGATCGATGGCAACCCTATTCAGGTATCACTTCATTCCAACCTGATCTATGCCAACTTTGATCCAAGATTTAATGTAGTATCACTTCCTTTTGCATTTGAAGATTATGATGAAGTAGATAAGGTCCTTGGCGGAGAAGCAGGAGAGGCTCTTAAGGATGTTCTTGCTGAGTATGGCCTTGTTTGCGAAGGTATTGCAGAGAATGGCTTCAGACAGATCACAAACTCCAAGCAGCCTATCACATCTCTTGAAGACCTTTCATCTCTTAAGCTCAGAATCTGCTCTAACGATCTGTGTGCTGAGATCTATAAGGAATGGGGCTGTGATGCTTCTGTTATGAACTGGTCTGAGACATATACAGCTCTTCAGCAGGGAACAGTTGATGGACAGGAAAACCCTGTTACAGCTATTGATTCAGCTTCAGTACAGGATGTTCAGGACTACATCTCTTTGTGGAATGCTTATTATGATTGCCTCTTCTTCTGCATTAACCAGACAGCATATGATCAGTTTACTGATGAACAGAAGGCTGTTATTGATGCCAATGCAGCTAAGGCAGTTGAATATCAGAAGGCTATTAATAGAAAAAATGTTGATGCTGTTATTGAGAAATATAAAACATCTGGCGAAATGGCAGTTACTGATTATGAGGATATCGATATTGATTCATTTAAGCAGGCAAGTGCCGGAGTTGAAGACTGGTTTGTTCAGCAGCTTGTATCATCTAAGGGTATGAGTGAAGAAGATGCAAAGGCTTTTGTTGCATTGTTTGAATAAAGATTTTTTGAACTATATTAGTTAAGGAAAAATAAGACCAGATAGCTATGTCGGGCTATCTGGTTATTATTTTTCATTTTTATTTTTGACTGATCTGAGTTTTGATTCAAGTAATTTTTTGCTTTTTTTATTGTAAATATTGCTCAATTTTAATTTTTGCAAAATTATTTTAAAACTATTTAAAATAAAAAGAGGATGTGTTATTATAGTACCGTTAAATATGATTACTTGAGTTATATTTTGGAGGGAAAAGGTATGAAGTTTTTTTTAGACACAGCTAACGTTGATGACATTAGAAAAGCTAATGATATGGGTGTTATTTGTGGAGTTACAACAAATCCATCTCTTATAGCTAAAGAAGGTAGAGATTTTAAGCAGGTTGTTGCTGAGATAGCTTCAATCGTTGACGGACCTATCAGTGGTGAAGTTAAGGCTACTACTACAGATGCAGAAGGCATGATCGCAGAAGGCAGAGAGATCGCCAAGATCCACCCTAACATGGTTGTTAAAATCCCTATGACAGCTGAAGGACTTAAGGCTTGCCATACACTTGCTGCAGAAGGCATCAAGATCAATATGACACTTATTTTCTCAGCTAACCAGGCTCTTCTTGCTGCTAGAAGTGGTGCTGCTTTTGTAAGCCCATTCCTTGGCAGACTTGATGATATCTCAACAAGAGGAACAGATCTTATCAGAGAAGTTGCTGATATTTTTGCTCTTCATGGCATTGAGACTGAGATCATTGCAGCCAGCGTACGTCACCCAATGCACGTAACAGATTGTGCTCTTGCAGGTGCTGATATTGCAACAGTTCCTTACAAAGTAATTGAGCAGATGATCCATCATCCTCTTACAGACGAAGGAATCGTTAAGTTCCAGAAGGATTACATCGCTGTATTTGGTGAATAATTAAGGTATTACATTAGTTTTATGTCTTTTTTCTTTTAATTTAATAGAAATATGTTAATATAAAGAGCGGAGATTTTCTCCGCTCTTTTAATTTTTCTATTTTTTAAGCGAGGTTAATTATGCAAAAGGAAGATTTGTACAATATTAAAGAAGCTTTGACACATGCCGGTCAGTTCCATGCCGATGATGTCTTTTCAACAGCTTTTTTACAGATAGTAAATCCTGATATCAAGGTTAAACGTGTATTTGCCGTACCTGAAGACTACAATGGTCTTGTATATGATATCGGTTGGGGTGAATATGATCACCACCAGAAAGATAGAAAGGTTAGAGAAAACGGTATTCCATACGCTGCTTTTGGTCTTCTGTGGAATGCATTTGGTTCTCTTATCCTTGATGAAGAGGATGTAAAAGAATTTGATGAGAATTTTGTAATGGGACTGGATCTTTCTGATAATACAGGATCATTTAATCCTGTTTCTGAGGCTATTGGTGATTTCAATCCAACATGGATAGACAATGCTGATTCTGATGAATGTTTCTGGAAGGCTGTTGCAGTTGCCAAGGCAATCCTTACTGAGAAATTTAAACAGATCAAAGCCAACAGAGAAGCATATTATATTGTTCTTGAGCAGGTAAAAGCCTGTGATGGACCTATCCTTCAGCTTAAGGAATGTATTCCTTGGAAAGCTGCCGTAAAAAATACAGATATCCTTTATGTTATATATGAATCCAACCGTGGCGGCTACAATATCCAGTGCGTCCGCAAAGACGGTGAAGAGGATGAAAAGAAGAGATTCCCTGAAGAATGGAGAGGCAAGTCTGCTGAAGAACTTGCAAGGATCACAGGAATACAGGGACTTAGATTCTGCCATAACTCCGGATTTTTATGTGCTGCAGAGACACTTGAAGATGCATGGAAAGTAGCACAGCTTGCTGTAGAGATTTGATTTATTTTTGGGGAAATGTATTGGGAAACATTTTAATTTAATCGGGCTTATTTAGCCTTCTTTAAAGGAGAACTCATGAGTAAACAAGTATTTAATTGCCTGGTTGCACAGTCAGGTGGACCTACAACAGCTATCAACGCTTCTCTTGCCGGAGTTATCAAGGCTGCAAGAGATTGCGAGGAAATTGGTACTATTTATGGCGCTATCAATGGTATACAGGGTGTTTTATCAAGAAATATAGTTGATATGGAAACACTTCTTGGAACAGATGATAAGAGCCTTGAAATGCTTAAAATTTCACCATCTATGTATCTTGGTTCATGCAGATATAAGCTTGAAGATGTTGAAACAGCAATTAATACTTTGATCCCTGAATACGAAAGAATAGACGACTATACATGTATCTTTAACATACTTCATGAGTATGATATAAAGTATTTCTTTTATATTGGCGGTAATGATTCTATGGATACCGTCAAAAAACTCGGTGCTTATGGAAAGAGCATCGATTCTGATGTTAGATTTATTGGAATTCCTAAAACAATCGATAATGATCTCCCTATAACTGATCACACACCCGGATACGGAAGTGCAGCAAGATATATTGCAACTTCTATGCTTGAAATGGCTTATGATACTTCAATTTATAGTACCAAGAGTGTTCTGATCGTAGAGATAATGGGTAGAGATGCAGGATGGCTTACAGCAGCCAGCAGCCTTGCAAGAACTGAATTTTCAGATGCACCTCACCTTATCTATCTTCCTGAACGTAATTTCTCAGATGCACAGTTTTTAAGTGATCTTAGAGAAAAGATGAAGGATAGAGATCATGTTATAATAGCAGTGTCAGAAGGTATCCATTATCAGGATGGTACTTATGTAAGTGCAGCTGGCGCTGTAAAGGATCAGTTTGGTCATGCTATGCTTAGTGGTGCAGGTAAGTATCTTGCTAACCTTGTACATAAAAAGATTGGATGTAAAGTGCGTGCTGTTGAGCTTAATGTACTGCAGCGCTGTGCAGCGCATATGTCTTCACTTACAGATCTTGATGAGTCCTTCCAGCTTGGAAGTAAGGCGGTAGAAGTAGCTCTGTCAGGAAAGAGTGAGCTCATGACTACAGTTATCAGAGAAAAGACTAAGGATGGCTCATATGCTGTTTCCTATGGTACTTGTGATGTTAAAAAAGTTGCTAATCAGGAAAAGAAGGTTCCTGATAAGTGGATCAATGATGCAGGAAATGATGTAGAAAAAGAATTTCTTGAGTATGCAAGACCTCTTATTCAGGGCGAGCCTGTCATCAGCTATAAGGATGGACTTCCAACCTATCTGTCAGTAAGACATCTGGGTGTTTAAGTTATAATTTGTTGTAATTATTTTTGATTTTCGATCTGGGTAATATAGATTTATGAAAGGTTGTTATATATGGGAATTGTTGTTATAGGTGCTATTTTCGTTGATATTAAAGGATATCCTCTTATGCAATACATGCCAAATGGTCGTAATGTGGGAAGAGTCCTGCAGGTCCATGGCGGTGTTAGCAGAAATATTGCTGAGGATATTGCTAATGTTGAGCTCAGACCTACATTTGTAAGCCTTGTAGATGAGAGCGGAATAGGTACTGACGTTGTAGAGAAATTAAAAAATCATAAGGTAAATACTGATTATATCAGGGTTACCAAGGATGGCCTTGGTTCATGGCTTGCTATTTTTGATAATTCCGGCGACGTAGTAGCATCAATTTCCAAAAGACCTGATCTGAGTGAGATTGCTGATATCCTCGACCAGCATGGTGACGAGATCTTTAAGGATGCTGATAGTATTATCATTGAATTTGACCTCGAAAAAGAAATCCTCAAAAGAGTATTTGCTTATGCTCAGAAATATAATAAAAAGGTTTATTCTGCCGTTTCCAATATGACTATTGCAGTTGAGAGACGAGATCTTTTAAAGAATACAGACTGTTTTGTATGTAATCAGCAGGAAGCCGGAATCTTCTTCTCAGACATCTATGATGACAAGACTCCTGAAGAAATGAGAGAGATCCTTGTCAATAAGATCAAGCTCGCTCAGATTCCAAAGATGGTTGTGACCATGGGCGATAAAGGATCAGTCTATGCAACTATGGATGGCGATTCCGGTTATGTAGAATCCAAGCGCGTTACAGTAATTGATACAACCGGAGCAGGTGATTCATTTTTTGCAGGTGTGGCTATGGGACTTACCTATGGCAAGACACTCAGACAATCCTGCGAAATTGGAACAAGACTTGCAGCTTCTGTTATTGCAACTAAAGAAAATGTGTGCCCAAGATTTTTACCTGAGGAATTTGAACTTGAGATTCCTGCAATACAATAAACATTTTATGGGAGGGATTTTATGAGATTAAAAAAGCTGGATGACAATTTTACTGTATGTAAGGTAAAGGATATTTCTGAAGTAAATTTTGAACAGGATAATGTATTTTTGTCCAAAACTGCAGAAGAGCTGTCTCTCGTATGTCCTTCAGACAGTGTGCCTTCCAATGTGATTGAAAGGGAAGAAGGCTTTAAGGCCTTCAAGATTGACGGTAAGCTTGATTTTTCACTTATAGGGATCCTGGCTCCTATTGCCAAGATACTGGCAGATAATACTATTGGAATATTTGTTGTATCTACATTTGATACAGACTATATTCTTGTTAAGGAAGATAAGTTTGAGAGGGCATTATCGCTATTAAATAATGCTGGATATCAGATAGTTTAATAGAGTGAGTCAGAGGGGACGTATCAAAATGAGTCACTTTGATACGTCCCCTCTGACTCTTTTAGCATTCACATCCGATTATGATCCCGCCGCGTTCGCCGTAGTAACTGCATAGACCGCGGGCAGGGTAGATACAGAGATCTGTTTCAGGATACAGGTCTTTTATTTTTTGTCCTAATTTTTCAGCCAGTTCCTTGTTTTCTATATGACATATACGGAGTTTTCCGCCATGGAAACCGGCTTTAGTCAATTCTTCTGTGATTTTTGTTAGTACGTTGTTTATTCCCCGGCATTTTATCTGCGGTTCGATATCTCCTTTTTCACTGGCTGTTCCGATTATGCTGATATTTAATTTGGCTATCATGGAGGCTAGAACTTTGTTTACTCGGCCGTTTTGTGCAAAGTTATGGAGAGATTTAAAGGCAAAAAAGAGGCGGGTAGTTTGCTTATAATCCTCTACATATTTTGAAATTTCTTCAAAAGTCTTTCCTTCTTTTTTCCATTCAATTATTTTTTCCAGGATAAGTCTCATTTCTGGACCTGTTGAAAGAGTATCAACTACAAGGATCCTTGCTTGTGGGTGATCCTTTATATATTCCTCTTTTGCTGCGCAGGCGCTGTTGTAAGTACCGGAGATATTACTTGTAAGGGTTATTACATATATCTCATCACCGCCTTCGTAAGCTTGTAACCAGCTCTCTGTTGAAGGGCAGGAGGTGTAAGATCTGTCTTTGTAGGATAGGAGATATTCAATCATTTCATGAACATCCAGATCCTCATTATCTACAAAATCTCTTTCGGATGTGTATATTCTTAATGGAGCCACAGCTACATCTGTTCCGTCATAGTTTATAGTGTCGCATGACGAATCGGTTACATATTTGATCATTGTATCATCCCCTTTTTCATACTTATTGTTCCGTTTGAAGCTCTGGAACAGTAATAGCTCCTCGTTTGGAAACTATAAACTATTGTAATTATGTGATATGAATTGTACAATTTACAAAATAGGCCTTTTTGTAAAGGTTACAAGTGATTTATGGAAACTAATTCATGTAAGAAGTGCGGAGGCGCATGATGAAGATAAAAGACGTTAAGGTTAATCAGAAGTCTGAGTTTACCAGAAGATGCATTGGGGAAGCTGTTCTTAAGCTGCTGAATAGTAATGATTTTTCTAAATTAAAGGTTTCTGAAATTGCAAAGAGGGCAGGGGTATCCAGAACTACCTTTTATCAATATTACTCATCACCTTATTCAGTTCTGACGGATTATCTGAATATTATATTATCTGAGTATATTCTGTGTAGTGAGAATTTTTCCAATAACAGATATTTTGATCATTCGCATATCATTTTTTCCTTTAACTTTTTTGATAAGTACTCGGATTACTTTTTGACACTATCCAGGCACAAGCTTCACACAATTATGTTTGAGGAAATAAATGCTTTTGTTCTAAATCATATTTTCCCTGAAAAAGAAATTGCCAAATATAAGCTTTATGCCTATGCTGGAGCTTTATTGAACACCTTTCTTAAGTGGGAAGAGGATGGTAAAAAAGAAGATCTGGAACAGATTGCCATCACTCTGGAATCTATCATAAAGAAATAAAAAAGACTCATGGACACGTTGTGATCCATGAGTCTGGTGATTTATAATACTTCAAAAAAGCTTATAAATTCAAGTTGTTATTAAACAACCTTAAGAGTTGATTTGAAATCTTCAGTTTTAGTTTTTTCTACTTTCTTAGAAAAATCAGGTTTTGCAATCTTTTTTTCCTGTGCTTCTCTAATCTGTGCTGCTAAAACTTTCATTCCATAAGCCATCGCTGTCATAATCTCTTTTCCCCCTCGATTCTGACTAATCTGTCTGTATTTTTTTGTGCTACTTTAGCGAACATGTAAACTATATCACTTTATCATTAGAAAGTAAATATGAATTTTTTGTGAAAGCGATTTCATTTAGCCTTTTTTCATGCGGGTTTCACGCCTCTTTTAATTGTTCATATTTGGAAACTAAAAATTTAAAATTGTTACATCGACTGAAAATTAAGCATTTTTCGTATTAAAAATTTAAGTTGACATATACCCCTAGGGGGTATATTATGACATTGAAAATTGATAAAAAAATTTTTTTCAGAAATGGAGAAATTATGGCTAAAGAAAAATGTTGTCACTGTCATGATACTGATGAAAATGTTTCTGATATTATGTCCGGCAGACATAAGGTGCGCTCAGATAAGGAGTACAAGGATCTGATCAACAGACTTAGTCGTATTGAAGGGCAGATCCGTGGTATTAAGGGAATGCTTGAAAAGGATGCATATTGCCCTGATGTGCTTACTCAGGTTGCGGCTACAAAGTGCGCTCTTAACAGTTTTTCCAAGGTGCTTTTGGCTAGTCATATTAAGTCTTGTGTAAAAGAGGATATCAAGGAAGGCAATGACGAGACTCTTGATGAACTGGTGGAAACTATTCAGAAGTTGATGAAATGATCTTAATCATAAAGGAGGAATCTGATGGCAACAGCAATTGTTGTGGTGATCCTGATAGTGACCGCCTGTTTTTCATTAAAAGGTTTTTTATCGCATATGAAGGGGGAAGGCGGATGCTGTGGCGCAGGGTCTGATCCGGTTGAGGAAGAACCTGATAAGGCACTTGATGGCGAAATTATAGGAACGAAAGAAATCAGCATAGAGGGAATGCATTGTAAACACTGCTCCAATAGTGTTAAGCGTTCTCTAAATAAGCTTGATGGTGTTTCAGCTAAAGTGGATCTGTCTAAAAACAAAGCTATTGTATCTTTTACGAGGCAGGTAGAAGATGACGAACTACGAATGGCTGTAGAAAGACTTGATTATAAAGTCGTTTCGATTAAATAACAGATAGGAAGGACTTGAAATGGAAAAATATGCAGTTACAGGAATGAGCTGCGCAGCTTGTCAGGCCAAGGTCGAGAAGGCTGTAAATAGTATAGATGGCGTAACCTCCTGCTCAGTTAGTTTACTTACTAATTCTATGGGTGTGGAAGGTGATGCTGCTCCTGAAAAAATAATCAAAGCCATTGAAGATGCCGGGTATGGTGCATCTTTACTGGATGGAAAAAATAAAAATTCAAATAATAGCGTATCTGCACAGGAAGAGTTGCTGAAGGATAAGACTACACCTGTATTAAAGAAGCGCTTACTTTCTTCTTTAGTATTTCTCATTGTACTTATGTATTTTTCAATGGGACATATGATGTTTGGCTGGCCTTTGCCTGCGTTTTTTGAAGGCAATCATGTGGCAATGGGACTTGTTCAGCTGATATTGTCCGCAATTGTCATGATCATAAATCAGAAATTCTTTATCAGCGGCTTCAAGAGTCTTTTTCACAAAGCTCCGAATATGGATACCCTTGTTGCGCTGGGTGCTACTGCATCATTTGTATATAGTACGGTATCTTTGTTTTTGATGACTGATGCAGTTGTAAAAGGTGATGAAGCTCTAGCTGCCAGCTACATGGATGAGTTTTATTTTGAATCTGCAGCTATGATACTTTCGCTGATCACAGTTGGTAAGCTCTTAGAGTCGATATCAAAAGGCAGGACCACCAATGCTCTTAAGAGTCTGATGAAGCTATCTCCAAAGACTGCTACAGTAATACGTGATGACAGGGAAATGGAGGTTGCCATTGAAGATGTGAGCATAGGCGATATCTTTGTTGTCAGACCGGGAGAAAATATACCCGTAGACGGTATTGTTGTAGATGGTAACAGTGCAGTTAACGAAGCTGCTCTTACGGGAGAAAGCATCCCTGTTGATAAAGAGGTTGGAAGTACTGTAAGTGCAGCCACTTTGAATCAGTCAGGCTTTATCAAATGCAGGGCTACCCGCGTTGGTGAAGATACAACCCTGTCGCAGATCATTCAGATGGTAAGTGACGCTGCAGCAACCAAGGCGCCTATTGCCAAGATTGCAGATACTGTATCAGGAATTTTTGTTCCTACTGTAATTGTCATTGCATTTATAACATTTATAATATGGCTGTTTGTGGGACAGACCGTTGGTTATGCCCTTGCCAGAGCTATTTCCGTTCTGGTCATCAGCTGTCCATGTGCTCTTGGACTTGCTACACCTGTTGCTATTATGGTTGGCAATGGTATGGGAGCAAAAAATGGAATCATGTTTAAGACAGCGGTATCTCTGGAAGAAACCGGAAAGATGCAGATCGTTGCACTTGATAAAACCGGAACTATTACCGAAGGAAAACCAAAGGTAAGAAATATTATTCCATACGGAAATCTTTCAGAAAGAGAGTTCCTTGAGTATGCTGCAAGTCTTGAAAGTAAGAGTGAGCATCCACTGGCTAATGCCATTATGGAGCTTGCTGTTTCAGAGAAGATACAGCTACTGGAAACAAGTCATTTTGAGGCTTTTCCAGGTAACGGCCTAAAGGCTCGCCTGTCAGATGATCCTGAAAGCTATATTTTTGGCGGAAATGCAGATTATATCTCTAAGATAATTCCTCTAACTGAGGACGTGAGAAGCCTTTCTGAAAAGCTTGCTCTTGATGGTAAGACACCGTTATTTTTTGCAAAAAAGGTTACGGATTCAGCAGAGCTATTAGGAATAATTGCAGTTGCTGATGTTATAAAAGCAGATAGTGCCAAGGCTATCAGTGAAATGAAAAAAATGGGTATCCATGTGGTAATGCTCACCGGTGATAATGAGAAAACTGCGAAAGCAATAGGTAAACAGGCTGGCGTGTCAGAAGTTATAGCTTCTGTAAGGCCTGAGGGAAAAGAAGAAATCATCAAAAAGTTGAAAAGCTATGGCAAGGTTGCCATGGTGGGTGATGGAATAAATGATGCTCCTGCTCTTACAAGAGCTGATATGGGCATAGCAATTGGAGCTGGAACAGATGTGGCTATTGATGCTGCAGATGTTGTTCTGATGAAGAGTTCATTATTGGATGCGGCTGCTGCCATAAGGCTTAGCAGAGCAACTTTAAGAAATATACATGAGAATCTGTTTTGGGCATTCTTTTACAATGTAATAGGAATCCCGCTTGCAGCTGGTGTTTATGTTCACTTATTTGGATGGACATTAAATCCAATGTTTGGCGCTGCTGCTATGAGTCTAAGTAGCTTTTGCGTTGTATCAAATGCTCTGAGGCTCAACCTTTTCAAAATGTATGATCCTACCAGGGATAAAAGATTAAAGAAAGCTGTTGCATTAAATAATGAGAAGCTACTTGATGATCATCAAGAAAGTGAAAATTTTAACATGGAGGAAATAAAGATGAACAAAACTATTTCAATTGAAGGTATGATGTGCGAGCACTGCGAGGCTAGTGTTAAGAAGGCTCTTGAAGCTATCGATGGAGTTAGCCAGGCAACAGTAAGCCACAAGGAAGGTACTGCAGTAGTAGCTCTTACAAGTGATGTAAGTGACGACGTATTAAAAAATGCAGTAGAAGCTAAGGATTATAAGGTTACAGGAATCCAATAATCAGAATTGCGAGAATTCCTTTGGAACAGAGCAATTAATACCATTCATAAGTCAGGGTCAACATTTACTTTTGACCCTGACTTTATCATTATTTATAAAAAATCTATTATTCCTCTAAAGTATTATTGTTTTGATCCGATAATAAAAATAGATAACTATAAATCTAATATGTCCTTACTTCAAAAAAGGAAATTATAGGTTATTTTTACAAATAGAAATGGATTTCGGATTATTTCAAGGAGGAAGAATCTATGAGCAGTATTAATTTTAATGGATTTAATGCTTATCAAAACCAGAACATGGTTAATTCTCTTCAAAACAGAGAATTCAAAGACAAACTCCGTAATGTAAAAAATGAAAATGAAGCAAAAGAACTTGCTAAAACCAAGCAGGACGTTTATGTTGCGTCAAAAGATAATAAAGCAGTTTCTAGTATTGCAGAAGGCGTTGAACTGAGTGAAGCCGCTAAAAATCTTTTAGAGGAGCTTAAAGAGAAATATTCTAATATGGATTTCTTTGTAGCTAACTATTCTACAGAGGAAGAGGCTCAGCAATACCTGAATCGTGGTACAAAAGAATACAGTGTACTTCTTGATCCTGATACATTAGAAGCAATGGCTGCTGATGATGATACCAAGGAAAAATATATGAACATGATAGATGAATCAACAGGCAAGCTTGATGAACTTAAGGAAAAACTTGCTGAAGAAAATCCTGGTTCTGAAGTGACCAATATTGGAATGAGCTTTGATTCTGAAGGCAATGTTAAATTCTTTGCACAGCTCAAGCAGATCAGCGAAAAGAATGCTGAATATGCTGAAAAGGTAAAGGAAGAGAAGGCTGCAAAGGCAGAAGAGGAAGCTAAGGCTGAAAAGAAAGAAAAACAGGAAAAGCTTGAAGAAGCTCGGGCTGAAAAAGGAAAAGATATTAAAGGCTCTGGCACAGAAAAAACAACTACTGTTAAGGCAGATACAATCGAAGACCTGATCAATGCAATAAAGAATGTTGATTGGAGCCAGATTCCTTCCAAGGATGTTACAGTTCCAGGTCAAAAGTTTGATTTTAGCATCTGATCTGTCATTTTTCATTTTTAAATAATCAGTATAAGGTAACAAGTGGTTCGACCATATTATTTCCATCTATAGTGCAGCAAAAAGTGTTAATGAAGAAAATTTCATTAACACTTTTTGCATTTGATAATCCATATTACATTGGCTTAAGTATCATAGATGTCATAGCAGGTATATTTAATCCGCCGCCAAAATCTATTTCATCTCCAGTCAAAAGATCCATAGCTTTTCCAGCTCTATAATCTGCGTGTGCTGTATAGTCGTTATCATCTGCATTTATGCAGATAAGTAGTCTTTCTGATTCGGTTTCTCTTTCTATAACACATTGTCTGTTTGTAAGGACCAGAGATTTAAATCCGCCATAGGAGAGAGCATTACTGCTATTTCTTATTTCCATAAGCTTTGCCACATGGTCTGTAATATCATTCCATTCAGGCTTTTCAGGGCAAGGCCTTAAGGCAGGGTCGCCATCAGATTTATTTCCTTCAATACCCCATTCACTTCCGTAATAAACGCAAGGAATACCAGGCATTCCAAACATCATAGTATAAAGCGGTTTGATATGATTTTTATTGGTAAGAACACTTGCGAGCCTTGTTACATCATGATTGTCGGCAAAGGAAAGCAGGTGCTCGCCTTTATACAATGTCCACTGCTCAGGTCCAAACTGGCGCAGAAGAGAATGGACTATTTCAAACATATTCAGACTGTTAAAGCTTGAAAACAGGCCTTTGTAGCATTCATAGTTAGTGGAACTGTCACACAGATCAGGTCCCATGACCTTGTGGTAATCACCGCCTATCATTTCTCCCACAAGATAGAAATCAGGCTTTATTTCCTTACAGAAATTCCTGAGACGCCTGATAAAATTAGGGTCAAGGCAATAAGCCACGTCAAGGCGCAGACCATCTATATCATAGTCTTCAATCCATTTTTTGACATTATCCAAAAGGTAATTTACAACAGCTTCATTTTGAAGGTTTAATTTCACAAGATCGTAATTGCCTTCCCAGCCCTCATACCACAGACCGTCATTATAGCCGTCGTTTCCGTCAAAATTGATATGGAACCAATCTTTGTACTCTGAATCCCATCTTTTTTCAAGAACGTCCTGAAAACCAAAAAATCCACGACCTACATGGTTGAAGACACCATCAAGCACGATCTTTATGCCTTTTTTATGAAGAGCTGATGCAACTTTCTTGAAATCAGCATTAGTACCAAGTCTTACATCAATTTTACTGTAATCCCTGGTGTTATAGCCGTGTGTATCAGATTCAAAGATTGGGTTAAAGATTATAGCGCCAACCCCCAGTTTGGTAAAATGGGGTATCCAATCCTTTACCTTCAATATTCGATGTTCAAGTTTCCCATCATTTTCAAATGGAGCACCGCAAAACCCTAATGTATATATCTGATAGAAGCTTGTTTCATAAGCCCACATAGTTTCCCTCCTTCTTTCAAACAAACACATTACTCTATTATTATATTATAAATGATGTTATCGTAAAAATGATAATTGTCTAAACTTTGGTTTTATGGGCAAAGATTGGCAGAAGAGAGGATATCACTATCCAGAGCAATGCATCATGAAAATTCCATAAATACAGCGTGTATCGGCGTTTGCATGATATAATATATAGGTATTAATATACATTGTTATAAAGGAAGGACTGATTATGGCACGTAGAAGAAGTTCAAAAAATAGCGGTGTTGGAGGTTTGATAGTCACTATCTTTTTTGCCATCATTGCTACTTTTGGTGCATTTGTTAATTTTATCAAAGACAATGCTGTAATGGTTGTTACATTTTTAGTTTTAATACTTATAGCATTCATTGTTTATCTGATTATCAACAAAAGAATTAAGAAACAGCGTGAAACGCTGATTGACGAAATTCTTGATTATCTTAATCTTGGTAACATTGATAGTTTATTAAAAATATATGATGATCAAGTGACTGTAAAAAGCAAACAGACACTTGAGAATTATGATGATATCAAGTATTTAAAAGAGCGTGAAAATCTTGATGAAGTAAAGCATGTTGTGATGATGCGTCAAGATATCAAAAGAGATATTGTAAGCTTTTTACAAGAAAACGAATTTATGCAAAGACCACAGTATAAATATGTTGCTAACTGGCTTAGTGGATATCTTCCACTTGCAGAAGGCTTTAGGGCAAGAATTGTTTATATTACTTCCGCTGGAAATAATAGAGGCGAAAGATTGGTTAGTTTTTTTGCAAAAGATGTCATGGAATTTGAACAGCACCCAGAGTATTTAATGACAAAGGGTGAATATAATAAAATGCTAAAACAGCAAGCAAAAGAAGAACTTGAAGAAAAGAAACACGATTATTATGACAAGGTCAACAGTATCATTGATTTAGTAAATGATTCAAAAGATTCACTTATCGTTAAGAATAGAGAAAAGAAACTTGATGACCTCATTCAGCAGCTTTTTGATAGAACAATAAACAGTATTCAAAAGATTAAGCAGCTAGATAGTGATGAATGGGATTTACTGGATAATTTCATTACTGCTATAGATAGTCAGGTTACAAAGATTATTGATGATGACAAGAAGATAAGTTCTTACTATGCTTCCGACGACTTTGCAAAGATTAAAGAAACTTGTAATTCCTTAAATGCATCACGCAAAGAATTTAATGCATACATTGAAGAGAAAGCGCAGTCAATTTCTAAGCTTTTCGGTACTAGAATTGTAAGAAATGAAACGCAAAATGAAGATGTTTACAATTACATAAGAGCATACAAGAAAAGTATAACGCCTTTCACAGCAGAAGTATCTGCAGCAGTTTTTGGAAGTGCTGAAAATAATCCGATTGATTATATTATCAAATATTTTTATCCCAACAAAAGCCAGTACAAAGAACAGATTCAAAAATTAAAAGTCCTTATTGAAGAATTGGAAACTTTAAAAGAAGCTAAGGTAATCATTGACAATTACAAAAAGGATTACGACCAGTACATTCAAAATGTTCCTGATTATGTGTTAGAAAATGATGAAGACGGCTTTTATCAAAGGTTAGGACTTGCAATTATTGATGAAGCTGTTTTAAATGTTGAGTACAGATTCACTTATACAAGTGGCGGCGGAATGGCGCAGCGTTCTTTCACAGTTCCAATGAATGAAGAAAACATCATTGAACTTATAAATAGACTTGAAAGTAAACTGACACAGCAAGCACTATCAAAAGAGCAAAGAGCACTTATGACAAGTAAACTGCGTGCACAGATAAAAGAGCGTGATAATTATACTTGCTGTCAGTGCGGTAATTCTACCAGTAAAGAACCAAATCTTCTTCTTGAAGTAGATCACATTATTCCAATAGCAAAAGGTGGCTTAACATTTGAAGAAAACCTGCAAACATTGTGTTGGAAGTGCAATAGGAGTAAAGGTGCTAAGCTTATAGTTTAATTAAAAATCCCTAGAAACCTCATGAGGTTCCTAGGGATTTTTTACTTGCAATATATTTTGAATGGTCATATTATAAAAGTGAAAATGATTATTTCAAAAACATGAGGAAATTATGGTAATTGATTATTTGATTGAGAACTTTACAGATGGTGAGCCCATTTTTCTTGAAGAAATACCTGCAAATTCCAAGGATTATCTAAGGCAGGAGATGAAGAAGCTTGTTGATGAAGGCAGGTTGGAGCGACTTTATAACGGCGTTTACTATCTTCCATATGTTACAAGCTTGGGAACAAAGGGAAAAATATCTGTAGAAAAGTATATCGATAAGAAGTATCTGAATTCTGGTGGTGCTATTTCTGGATATGTTACAGGACTGCAACTGGCAAATCAATATGGCTTTACTTCACAAAATCCAGCTTGCTATGAAATATGCAGCAACGAAGCTACTACTAAGCAGAGAAAACAGGACTTTGACGGTAATGCCATTATTGTGTACAAGCCTGTTGACACTATTACTGAGAGAAATGTATCTGCTCTCCAGTTCCTTGATCTGATGACAAATATTGACAAATACAGCGAGATCAGAGGTGGAGAACTGTTGAAGAAATTGAAAAAGTATGTTAATACAACAAGACTGGATTTTTCGGTAGTAAAGGAATATTTACGTTTTTACCCTGACAGAGTATATAGGAACATATATGAATCTGGCTATATGAGGGAATTGGTGTGAGGACTAATTGCTTGTGAGTATCGTTATACTACAAATGAGTTTAGAGGCTGAATGATATTTTTTACAGCAGATCAACACTTGGGACATCGGGGAATTATATCAATGCAGAATCGGCCTTTCGATTCTATTGAGGAAATGAATAGGACCATCCTTACAAACTACAATGCAGTAGTTCACAAGGATGACACGGTATATATACTGGGAGACGTTTGTCATCATATGACGGCAGATGCTGCAAATGAAATTATACAGAAAATGAATGGCAAGAAGTTCCTCATTTCTGGTAATCATGATAAAAAGTATGATCCGAGTCTTTTTGAGGATGTGAGAGATTTTATGACTGTATCTCCTAACGGACGCTATTTTGCTTTGATGCATTATCCCATGCTTTCCTGGCCTAAGAAAAATAGTGGTAGCATACAGCTTCATGGTCATATTCACGCTCGGATGGATTATAACGAGCAGAACAGGAACGAAGGTGTGTTCAGGTATGATGTCGGAGTGGATGCAAATAACTTTTATCCTGTGTCGGTGAAACAGATTATTGAGTTCTTTGGCAGTTGTTCGGAAATTCCGAATAACTGATTTGAAGTATGTTATGTTGTCACGATCTTTGCATAATAATTGTGACAGCTCGTCAGATAAGCTATACAATTTATCTGACGAAAATGGTGAGAAATCTTGCAAATTCGTCAGATAAACTATATAATTTATCTGACGAAAGGAATGTAAGATGAGAGAAAAATATCAGATTGAAATAGAAAAAAGAATAGAGAATTCCAGCTCTGGCTATGCTTTTTCGGCTATAGATTTTATTGATATTGCTGGAACAGATCCTACCAACAAGGCATTATCGAGGCTTGGTGAATCTGGAACAATCAGGCGGGTCATAAAGGGAATATATGACAAGCCGTCTTACAGTAAGTTATTAGGAGAGTATAGTGCTCCTAATATTGAGAAAGTAGCAGAAGCTATTGCCAGAAAACATAACTGGACTATTGCTCCTTCAGGAGAGACGGCTTTAAATTATCTGCATTTATCTACACAGGTACCTAATACCTGGAGTTATATAAGTGATGGCCCATATCGTAAATATGAAATCGGTTCGTATCAGGTTGAGTTTAAGCATTGTGCCAATAAGGAAATATCTGGTAAAAGTTTCATTACGATAGCTGTCATTCAGGCAATTAAGTATATAGGTAAAGATAAAATACAGCAGGAAGATACAGAAAGATTATCAAATGTGCTGTCAAAGGCGGATAAGGAAATTATACTTTGTGAGGCAATAACTACGACAGCGTGGATATATAAAGTAATAAAGGAGATATGTATTAGGTGAGAAATGTAGCATTGTTTAATAAAGAGGACAGGGAGGTCCTTTTTTCTCGTACAGCAGAGAAAATGAAAATGCATCCTTCTATTGTTGAAAAGGATTTTTGGGTGTGTTTTATGCTGGATCATCTATTTCATGATTGTATATATAAGGATGCGTTTGTATTTAAGGGAGGAACAAGTCTTTCAAAGTCCTACCATGTTATAGAGCGATTTTCCGAAGATATCGACCTGATATTGGATTGGAGAAAACTGACAGACAATACTAATCCTTGGGATGAGAGATCAAAGACAAAACAGGACCAGTATAACAAGGAAATAAATGCTCATGCGGCTTTATTCTATAGTGAAGAACTGGTTCCAACTTTAAATAAAGAATTAGCATTAAAACTTGGCAAGGGAGATTGGATGGAAGTTGATGCCAATGATCCTATGGTTGTGAATTTTAAATATCCAAGAGATTTTTCTATGGATTATTTAGTGCCTGTAGTCAGATTAGAGATAGGACCACTGGCTGAATGGATGCCATCTCATGTAACCAGAGTTGAGCCTTTTGTAGCAACAGAGTATCCGAATGCTTTTGAACAGAAAACAACAGATATTCTGACAATAGATGTTGAGCGAACCTTCTGGGAGAAACTTACAATACTTCATAAGATGGCTAATTTTCCGCAAGGAAAGGTTCTGCCTAGAAGATATGCAAGGCACTTATATGATGTTTATAGTATGGCAAATAGCTGGGTGAAAGAATCTGCCTTTGCTCGTAAGGAATTACTGCAGAAAGACGTTGTATTCAAGCAGAAGTTTTATTATGCCAAGAGTGCGCATTATGAAACAGCGACACTCAAAGAAATTAAGCTGATTCCTGTGGATTATATTATGGAAGAAGTAAGAGCAGATTATGCTGCGATGAAGAATATGATCTATGGTGTCTATCCTGATTTCGATAGCATATTGAACTGCCTTAATGAATTGGAAGATGAGATTCACGACCTGTAGGATTGGAGACTTATTACTATGACTGATACTAATGGCGACTTTGTAAAAGAAATCCGTTCAGAACTCATCAAAGAGGGATATTCTGGACAGGAACTGCAAAAAGAATTTAAGAGCAGACAGGCGAAAGTAAAGCCTGCAGTTGAGAAAATGCTGGATGATGCTCACAAGATGGCAACTGGGGAGGCTAAATCAATGGCTTACGAGGATGTCTTTTGCGAGAATGAATGATTAGTGGCAAGACTCATTATTTTCCAAGCAGTAGTTGAGCGTCTTAAAAATAAGTATGCATTCTTGAACTTCATGTTCAAGAATGCATTGAAAGATAGATTCCTCTATATCATATTGAGATTGATTTTGCTAAGTGTCTGTGTTAGACTACTGATGTTGAAAAAATCTAAAGGAAAGTGAGGTAATCATAATTATGCGTGTTGTAAAAAGAGAGATTGTAATTGCAGATAGTATGAAGACCTCGGTTTCTGCCCTTTGATCAGTAAGGGATAAATATATCTTGAGATTTGAACCGCGGCATATTTGTTGCGGTTTTCTTTTGCCTTTTTAGCGCAGTTTCCGGTTTACATTATGGAAGGTCTCCATACTATCAGGTGTTAATGTGACGATTAATATGATGGTTTAAAAGGAGACAAGAAATTGAATAATACAATTATAAGAAAAGAAACAAATAGTGATGAAAGATTCGGAAGAATTTCGGAAGTTGGCAAAAACAGCTATAAGATCATTTTTGGCGGAAAAGAATTTCCGGCGAAATTAAAAGGATATTTTTATGGAGAAGATGCGGAAAAGCTTCCCGTTGTGGGCGATTATGTGACTTTTTTACCCAATCCGCAGGGAGATTCGGTGATACTTTCCGTATGTGAGAGAAAAAATCTGTTGCAGAGACCGGATCAGGCTAAAACAGGGGTGATGCAGTATATGGCATCAAATGTTGATTATCTTTTCATAGTCACTTCTCTTAATGAAGATTACAGTTTCAATAGAATAACAAGATATGTGAGTATTGCGGTTCAGGGCGGAGCACTTCCGGTTGTGATCCTTACAAAATCGGATCTTTGCAACAATGTTGGAAGGTATGTAAGAGAAGTCATGCAGATTTCAGACAGTGTGCGCGTTCATGCGATATCGGCAATCTACGATATAGGTCTTGAAGAGCTAAAGGAATACATGACTCCGGGAACGACCATATGTCTTATGGGGTCTTCCGGGGCAGGAAAATCAACACTTATAAATGCGTTAACGGGCGAAGATACTATGAAAACTTCCGCAATCAGAGAAGATGATGACAAGGGAAGACATACGACAACTTACAGAAAGCTTATAGAACTTCCGGGAGATGTCACGATAATAGATACGCCCGGCATGCGTGAAGTCGGCATGGCAAACGTGCAAGACGGAATCGATGAAACATTTTCTGATATCGTGGAACTTGAGAGCAGATGCAAGTTCAGTAATTGCAGGCACGATACCGAGCCCGGTTGCGCGATTAAAGCGGCTATTGCAAGCGGTGAATTATCTGCGGAAAGATATGAACTTTATAAGAATCTTGGCAGTGAGAATACCAAAAATTATGCCAAGAAAAAAGAAATATCAAAGTGGGCGAAAGCTTATAAGAAGAACAAGTATAAATGAAGGCAGGAGAGTTATGACAAAAGACAAAGACTTGACAGAAGGCAGACCGTTTAATCTTATTTTTTCGTTCGCGGCATCCATGATGCTTGGAAATGTTTTTCAGCAATTATATACAGTTGTTGACAACATTATTATCGGTAATAAAATCGGGCCTATTTGTCTTGATGCAATCGGCAGTACCGAATGGCTCATATTTTTGGTCAATGGATTTTTGATTGGTCTTATTCAGGGTTTTACGGTGCTTTTGGGAAATAAATATGGGGAGAAAAATGAGAAGGCTTTTGAACATTACTACAAAAAAGCTCGTTTTATCTGCATTGTAATAGCAGTAGTTCTTGTTGTTGCCCTGCGCTTAGGTTCCGGATTGCTTCTTACAGTTATCAGAACAAAAGCAGAAGTATTTGAGTATGCAAAAACATATTTAGATATAATCTTTTTGGGAATCCCGTTCTTGGTGTTTTACCAGTTTTTTGCCGCGACATTAAGGAGCCGGGGAAACAGTCACATTCCGCTTGTTGCGATGACGGTATCATCACTTTGTAATATTGTTTTTGATTATTTTTTTATATGTGTGATCCGTATTGGTGTCGCAGGAGCTGCGCTTGGAACTGTATTGTCTGAATGCGTGGTTATGATAATATGCGGCTTTTACTTGTATAAGAGTCGTAAGGAACAGGAAAATTTAAAAAAAGAAGAGGAAGAGTTTAAGGAAGACGGCATATGCAAAAGGCTGCTAACCGTGGGACTTCCTATGGCATTGCAGAGCGTTGTAACTGCAATCGGAGGTCTGATTGTCACAAGAAACGTCAACAGATATGATATCGATTTTCTGACGGGATATAATATTGCCGGAAATCTATATGCTCTTTTGGAAATAGCGGCATCATCTTATGGAATGGCTGTTGTGGCTTATGTATCGCAGAATTTTGGAGCCGGGAAATTTGTAAGAATAAGGCAGGGCGTAAGAGTAAGCTTGTTAATGGGCATTGCGACCGCTATGTGCTGTTCGTTCATTATGATATTTTTGGGTGAAAAGATTATGCATATTTTTGTTATAACCAAGGACGTATCAAGGCAAGTGTTTGAATATGGACAAGAATATCTGCTTATTCTGGGGCTCTTTTATCCGCTGTTATATATGCTGTACATTGTAAGAGCGTCTCTTCAGGGAATGGGCAATACTTTGGTTCCGATAATATCCAGTATGGGACAGTTGGTCATGAGAGTTTCATGCGCGATTGTTTTGACAAAAGTGATAGGATGCAGTGGGATTTATTATGGAGAGATCGGAGCATGGATGATGGCTGATATAATTCTTATCGCAACATACATCCATGAAATCCGACGTTTTAATTAGTATCGCAGTGTTTTGCCATATGGATCTTGATTGCTTCGAAGGATTCGTCGCTGATGTAATGCTCAATACGGCACGCATCTTCCGTGGCAATCTTTTCATTCACGCCAAGGTCGACAAAAAGCTTTGTGAGGACAGTGTGTCTTTCGTAGATACGTTTTGCAAGAATGGTTCCTGCTTCTGTCAGTTTAACAAAGCCATACTCGTCAATTTTGACAAGGCCTTCGTCTTTTAACAGGTGCATGGCACGGCTGACAGATGGTCTTGAATAGCCCAATTCCTCACCTATATCGACAGATCTGACATTTGTATGTGTTTTTGAAAGAACATAAATTGTTTCGAGATACATCTCGCCTGATTCTTGTAACGCCATCGTTTATTCACCTACTTTCTATGCTTTTAAGGATACTACAAGAATGAATTGAACACAACTGATTTGATAAAAAAATTTATATAGGGTTGACAGAATAGTTAGCAGGTGCTAACATAAACATCGTTAGATAACCTAACACGTGACATACATAGTCATAAGAAATCTCCTACCTGAAAAGCCGCATCTTGCCAATGCGGCTTTTTTCTTCGCTTGTGCTCTTTCAAAAGGGTGTTTATACGTGTAAAAAAAGCGTAAAATACCATAAAATTTCGGTTCGACTATTGACAATAATTCTTAATAAGAATATTCTATGGTAGGGAAGTTAGCGGTGACTAATTACAGTTGACTGCTACTAACCTGTTTTCATAGGAGGCATATATGACACTTAATAATGCAGAACTCGGCAAAGAGTATTTGATCAATGATGTTAATACCGATGGGGATGATGAGATGAAGAGCTTTTTATTCTCACTTGGATGCTATAGCGGAGAGAAGATTACTGTTGTGAACAAAAAGCGCAATCTGGTAGTCGCTATTAAGGATGCCAGATATAATATCGATCCTGAGTTGGCGGATGCTATCAATATTTGATACATTTGACGGACTATTCGGATTTTTGATATAGATGAAAAAAGATTTTGACATCTGTATCGTTATTAGCTTTTTGGAGGAACTGAAATGAGAATCGCACTGGCGGGAAACCCCAACAGCGGAAAGACGACAATGTTTAACGCTTTGACGGGAAGAAGCGAGAAAATAGGCAACTGGGCAGGGGTTACTGTTGATAAGAAAGAAAGTGTTATTAAGAGAAACTACTATGACGGTGACAAGGAACTTATAGCCGTCGATCTACCCGGCGCATATTCCATGTCGCCGTTTACTTCTGAGGAGAGTGTTACAAGTGTTTATGTAAAAAATGAACATCCCGACGTGATCATCAATATTGTTGATTCAACAAACTTAAGCAGAAGCCTTTTCTTTACAACACAGCTTTTGGAACTTGGGATCCCTGTTGTTGTAGCACTTAATAAGAATGATGCCAGTGACAAAAAAGGTAACGGAATAGACGAAAAGCTATTATCTGAAAAACTCGGATGTCCTGTAATAAAGACGATAGCTACTTCTGAAACGGGGCTTAAAGAAGTTATCAAGACTGCGATGTCACTTGCGGGTGCAGAGCAGAAAGAGCCTTACAGCCAGGGAGATGTCAATCTTGATGATAAGGCAGCAGTTGAAGCCGCGGACAGAGAGCGTTTTGAATTCGTAAATAATATAGTAAATGAAGTCGAGAGTCGCAGTGACAATTCGAAAGAGTGTAGTTTCACCGATTCGATAGACAATGTCATCTTGCATCCGGCGATAGGCATACTTATTTTTGCCGTGATCATGTGGTTTGTATTTTATATATCACAGACAACGCTCGGAACGTGGCTTGCAGACATTCTTGCAGGACTTATAGATGATTTTAAGGGCGTGGTCGGAGAAGCGATGGCAGATGCAGATCCGCTTCTTTATGCACTTATCGTGGATGGCATCATTGGTGGTGTCGGAGCGGTGGTTGGATTCCTTCCGCTTGTAATGGTAATGTATTTTCTTATCGCACTTCTTGAAGATTGCGGATATATGGCAAGAGCAACGGTAGTTCTCGATCCTATATTCAAAAAGGTGGGCCTTTCCGGAAAGTCGGCCATCCCTATGATAATCGGTACAGGATGCGGTATTCCTGCTGTTATGGCGTGTCGTACTATCAGAAATGAGAGAGAAAGACGTGCCACAGCAATGCTTGCAACATTTATGCCGTGCGGAGCAAAGCTTCCTGTTATAGCACTTTTTGCGGGAGCTTTTTTCCCTAAATCAAAGTGGGTCAGCTTTATATGCTATATCGGAGGTATTTTGCTTATCCTTCTTGGCGCGCTGATCATCAGGGCAATCACGACAACGAAGCATAGGAAGAGCTATTTTATCATCGAACTTCCGGACTACAAAGTTCCAAGTCTTGTATTTGCGCTTAAGTCAATGCTTGAAAGAGGTAAGTCATACATTATAAAGGCGGGTACCGTTATACTTGTTTGTAATACTGCGGTTCAGATCATGCAGACCTTTAACTACAGGTTGCAACCTGTAGAAGAGGGTATGGAAAACACTTCGATCCTTGCGGGGATTGCGGGACCGTTTGCATATATTCTGTTTCCTGTTGTCGGCATCATAAGCTGGCAGCTTGCGGCAGCGGCTATTTCAGGTTTTATTGCAAAAGAAAATGTCGTAGGTACCATTGCCACTGTATTTGCGGTTTCCAATCTCATAGACACGGAAGAACTTGAGCTTATAGGTGAAGGCAATGCGGTTGCTGCAGTGATGGGAATAACAAGAGTTGCGGCTCTTGCATTTTTGATGTTTAATCTTTATACACCGCCTTGTTTTGCGGCTCTCGGAGCGATGAATTCCGAGATGAAGTCAAAAAAGTGGTTCTGGGGAGCGATATGTTTTCAGCTTGCGACTGGATTTACGGTAGGATTTTCGGTATATCAGCTCGGAACTCTTTTTACAACAGGGAAAGTCGGTGAAGGATTCATTTACGGACTGATCGCGATCGCGGCATTTGCGGGAATTATAATTTATCTGATAAAGAGAAATAAAAAAGAAATGCCGGTTGAATTTAGGATCGGATAAGGAATATATTTTTTGGAGATATAAATTATGGTAAATATAATAGCATTTTTTGCACTTGTTTTGATATTAGGTTTAGCAATCGGTTACATTTATAAAGAAAAAAAGAAAGGCACTCATTGTATCGGCTGTCCTTCTGCGGGAAACTGCCGCAAAGCCTGTAATCACAAGCATCTGTGATGCGTGAGTCGGCTAAATGCCAGATGGTTTCTTAGAATAAAATTTATAATATTGTGCAAATTGACAAACGTCCGAGCAATCGGGCGTTTATTTTTGTTAAGGACATTTTTAACATTGTATTGCAACTGATTAACAAAATGAGTAGAATGTCACTTAGCATCTAGATGTAAGCGCTTTCTATTAATTTTAAGTACGAGGAGTAACAATATAGCGATGAAAGGAAAAATATTTGCGACAGCACTTATGACGGGGAGTAGTTTACTATTTATGAGTTGTGCTGCACCATTGCCTGTTACAGACGAAGAAGATGATGTAGAACTTACAATCGAGACAGTTGAGCAGCCGGGAGAAGAGGCGCTCGAGAATAACGGCCACTTTTTTGTGAAAGTGGATGATAAGATTTATTTCCATGTTCCATCTGAAACGAACCTTGAGAGTGCCTCATGGTTTGGAGAATTTGCACCATATGATTACGGCGATAATGTGCTTATGTCCTATGACCCCAAAAACAAGAAGGCATTGAAAGTCGGGGAAAAAGCAACATTCGGAAATATATTTGTAATGGATGGAAAGCTTTATACAAACTATTTCAAAAAAGAAGACGGAGATATGAAGGGCAAGGCAATCTGCTACGATCTTGCAAATAATTACGAAGAAGGTTTTATCAAATCGGACAGCATAAGTGCTGTTGACAAAGAAGGAAAAACGCTTGTCACAAGTATTTACAGTGACGGAGGTACAAATCTTTCAATACATTCGGGCGAAGGAAGCGAATTTGTCATTGAGAATGTAAAAGAGTGTGTTGCCTGCGAGGGCGATAAAGTTTTTTATGTAACTGAGCCCGATTACGGCGGAACGGATGAGTACAGATTTTGGGAGTATGATCTTTCCGACAATAAGTCAGTGTTCCTCGGATACCTTCCCGAGAGTGAAAACGGCGGAGATTATTATGATTTTCATCAGCTGACCGTGGATGAGGAACATCAAAAGGTATTTTTTACATTGAATTATTATTCGGGAGCAAAGAATGAGCTTACGGAAGTTTACTTTATTTCCGCAACTCTGGGTAAAGAGGAATCTCTTTTATGTGAAAGAACGCGTGATATGAACCTGAATAACCAGGAAGGAGCTGACCCGACAGCTTTTACCGTTGCAAGCGACGGAAAGATGAATTCCGAAGTTAAGGGACGACCTTTTTATGTTACATATGATAAGCTTGGGCATCTTATATGGTACGATAAGAATTGCGAGAAGCATATAGTCGATTCAAAGGAAAAATACGGACAGATCAAGGATACCGATACCGGAGCGATCGTGGAAGATCCTGAGATAATGGAGTATATTGACGGAAAGATATACATAATGCGAAATATCCTTGAAAGAGCCAGAGAAGACGATATGGGATGGCGTATGGCTTATAAGAGAAGAGAAGTCAGGGTATATTCCGTAGATGTCAATACGGGCGAAGAAACGGACATTTTTAATCTGATAAAAGACAATACGGTGTAACCATAAATAGAAATTCTATTGAAACATGGGGAGTGTAAACGGTATAATCATTAGGTGATGAATACTGTGAACACTCCCCGTAGTAATAATAAGCGTAAACTAAATAATAGAGAAAGAGTTATCATGTTAGCAACAGTGGTTTTCGTTATTGTTACGCTTTTTCTTATCGCCGTAAGTTTCAGTATCAGCCTGAAAGGTTTTAAGAGAAAAGATGAAGCGAACGAGTACGAAAAGTATTATGTTATGATAACGGACGATAATAAGTCTGATTTCTGGAAATCTGTTTACCGTGGTGCTTTTGCGGCGGCAAAAGAAGACAATATATATATCGATCTTCTGGGAGAGAATTTTTCGACTAAGTATAGAACGGAAGAACTTATGAAGATTGCAACGGCATCCAGGGTGGACGGCATTATTCTTTATGCCAATGAGTCAAATGAAATGACGAAACTCATTGATGAAGCAGTCGAAGAAGGGATTCCGGTTGTTACTCTTTACGGAGACAATACCCGTTCAAAAAGGCTTAGCTACGTAGGTATCGGTGGATATGCGATGGGGCGTGAGTATGCTAAGCAGATCAATAATATTATTCAGGAAAAGAAAAACGATAATACCGAAGAGTCTGAAAAAAACGAGCAGGATAAAGTTATGCAGGTTACTGTGCTCGTTAATTCGGATGCGGGAAGTTCCGGTGAAAATATTCAGAATATAATAATCGCGGCGATGCAGGAAGGTATAGCGCAGGAAGATGCGGCCGGCATGGAGGTTTCTGTCTCCATCAAGACCGTCGACAATACCAATGATTTTTCTGCGGAAGAGTCGATTAGAGATATTTTCCATAATGAGCAGGTGCCGGATGTCATTGTGTGCCTTAATGAGCTCAATACCACATGTGCCTATCAGGCGGTGGTAGATTTTAATGAAGTAGGCAAGGTAAATATTCTTGGATGCTATGCTTCCGAACCGATAATGAATGCCATTGACATAGGCGTTGTTTATGCAACAATCGCCATTGATACCAATCAGCTTGGCGAGCAGTGCATAAAAGCTCTTTCCGATTATTATGAATCGGGTAATACAAGTGAATATTATGCCGCAGACGTAAGCCTCATAAATAAGAGCAATGTCGCGGAATATATGAAGAAGGAGGAAGAGCAGAATGAATAGATTTCTTGATCGCCCCCTTCAAAATAAAATTGTAAGTATCTGTGTTTTTTCAAATATAATTATTTTTGTCGTAAATATCTTTTTGCTTCTTGGTATCAACAGTATGTCGACAGAGATGGAGATGGTGTATCAGGACAACAGACACCTTAACAGGCTTTCGGATGCTCTGGGTAATGTTCAGGATTCAATGACGGAATATCTCAGATCGAAGACATCGGATTCACTTAAGACATATTTCAGCTCGGCAGAGACTTTTTCCAATCTGACGAGTGAACTTGATGACAGAGTGACAGACCTTTCTTTTGGGCGCATGGAAAGAAATATCAGGAACATGTCGCAGAATTATTTAAATGAGGTTTCTCTTACGATAGAAGCAAAGCGCGGAAGAAATGTCGAGAAGTATCGTACGTATTATGAGAGTGCAACAGAGCTTTATAATTATATAAACGAGTATATTACAAGTCTTAACCTGGAACTTTTTGTAAGTAATTCGCAGCATTATTCGGAACTTACCGAATTGTTTGGAAATTATGAATTTGTAAGTTTCATTGTTATTACTATCGTTATGGGCGGAAATATCATCATAATAATGAATCTTGTAAGCACGATCGTCCAGCCTCTTAAAAAACTTGCGGATTCTGCAAATGAAGTTGCGGAAGGAAACTTTGACGCAGAGCTTCTGGAAATCGCATATAACGATGAGATCGGAATAGTGAGCAATGCTTTTAACAAGATGGTCATAAGCATTAAGCAATATATCGAGAGACTTCGAATGAGTATAGAAAAAGAGCGATATATGCAGGAGAGGGAGCTTATGATGGAGTCGCATCTTAAGGATGCAAGACTTAAATATCTGCAGGCGCAGATCAATCCGCATTTTCTTTTTAATACTCTTAATGCGGGCGCACAGCTTGCGATGATGGAGGGCGCGGATAGGACTTATGAGTATGTTCAGACGGTAGCCGATTTTTTCAGGTATAATGTAAAGGGAAAAAAGACTGAGGTTACGATAGGTGAAGAAGTTACGCTTGTCGATAATTACATCAGAATCCTGAACGTAAGATTTTCCGGTGATATTGGTTATGAGAAGCAGGTCGATAAGAGGCTTCTCGGTGCGCCTATGCCCAATATGATATTGCAGCCGATAGTTGAAAATGCTGTAAACCACGGCATAAGGGAAATGGGCGACAAGGGCAAGATCACTCTCAGGGTTTACCGTGAGGATGACAATATCTGCATCAGTATCGGTGACAACGGAAAGGGAATCAGCAGGGAGAATATTGATAAGATACTGAGCGGAAACTGGGAAAGAAAAGAAAATCAGAATGACAATAACGGAATAGGTATGGATAATGTGATCTCAAGATTGAGGCTCTTTAGCGAGAATGATAATGCCGTTGAAATAAGGAGCGAAGGTGAAAACAAGGGGTGCGAAGTGATAATACGTTTGCCGTTTAATGAAAAGGAAGAGTAGTATTAAATCGAGGGGATTAATATGTACAGGATAATGATCGCGGACGATGAAGGTATAGTCATCGATTCCATGAAGTTTATAATTGAAAAAGAATTTGGAAGTGAATGCGAAGTACAGTTTGCCAAGACAGGAAGAAGCGTAATAGAGCTTGCTGAGCGTTTCAGACCGGATATTGCGGTTATGGATATTCATATGCCCGGAATAAACGGTATAGAAGCAATCAAGGAAATAAAGCAGTTTTCAGCGAACACAATCTTCATAGTAATGTCTGCATATGACAAATTTGACTATGCAAAAGAAGCAATCAAGCTTGGGGTTCTTGAATATATTAACAAGCCAATGGACAAGCTTAAGGTCGTAAATGTCTTAAGAAGGGCGATGGGGCTTATTGACGGCGAGCGTGAGAAACGAAGCAATGAGCTTATGATAAAAGAAAAGCTTGAAACCATTGAGCCTATCATCGAGAACGGACTTATATACGATATCCTTCTTCAGGAGCATTTTGAAGAAGACATCGACAGTTACAAGACAATACTTGGAATAGAGCAGGATTACGGCTGTATGATGGCAATTGTCTGCGGCGATTCACAGGAAGGAAACCACATGACAAATGCGATCGGAAGTTCTGTCAAGGTTTCGGGCCGATATCAGGAGATACGTGAAGGTGTAAAAGACTTTTTTGACTGCAAGATAGGTAACGTAATGGCAAATAAGATCGCTGTGCTGGTACCTCTTGATTCTTCCAAGATAGAGTACAATGACAGAACAGAACTTATTGATAAAGCAAGGCAGCTCACAAGGATACTTAAGAAAAAAACCGATATAAGTTTCAGAATAGGTATCGGAGGCGTCAAACCGTTGAGGGAGCTTGGAGAGTCATACAGAGAAGCACTGAATGCCCTTATTGCGACGACGGGCTCGGTTGCACATGTAGATGACCTTACTCCTTACGACGACCACGAAGAAGATTATCCCGTAGAGCTTGAGAAGCCGATGTTTGATGCGGTTTCCAACGGAGACCTCAATGCGACTATGGTAACGGCGGGGAAGTATGCCGACTGGATGTACAACAGGTCGAAGAACGGCGATCTCATGTCAATGAGGATCAAGGTCCTTGAGATAACTCTTTATGCCGAGAGACTTGCCTATAGCAGCATCGGAAAGAAGTATATGTACTCGGGGCGTGATGATTATTTGCCGGAACTTATGGGACTTGGCACTGCAGACGGGATAAGAGAATGGTTTATGGGGAAGATTACTTCCGCCTGCAGGAATGTTATAGCCAAGAAAGAAGAGAAGTCCAATGATGTAATAAAGACGGCAAGAAAGTATATAGATGATAATTTTGCAAAAGATATATCGCTTGATGATGTATCAAGAAGGGTAAATATCTCGCCGTATTATTTCAGCAAGATATTCAAGGATGAGTTGGGGCTTAACTTTATCGAATATCTGACAAGTGTACGGATTGAAAAGGCAAAAGAACTCCTTACGGAGTCGGATATGTCAATGAAGGAAATCTGCGGAGCGTGCGGATATACGGACCCGAATTATTTCAGCAGAAGTTTTAAGAAGAATGTAGGCGTTACGCCAACCGAATATAAAGAAGGACGGTGACACATATGAGAAGGCATATGGGGAAAATGGTCGCCGTTGGGCTTGCATCTCTTTTGCTTATGTTATGTGTTACGGGGTGTGCCAAAGAGAGCGGCGAAGGCGAGAAAAAGAAAAGCTCCGATTCTGACAAGATCCAGATCGGAATGTGCTTTGATTCTTTCGTGATCGAAAGATGGCAGAGAGACAGAGATGTCTTTGTTTCCATGGCAAAAGATCTTGGGGCGGAAGTAAACGTACAGAATGCAAACGGTGATATTGAAGAACAGAAAAAGCAGATTGACTACTTTATCAAGAACGGAATGGATGCGATAGTCATTGTCTGTATCGATTCGAGTTCACTTCGTGATTCGGTGAAAAAGGCCAGAGAGGAAGGGATAGTTGTCATTGCTTATGACAGACTTATCTCTGATGCCGGAGTCGATCTCTACATTTCTTTTGACAACGAAAAAGTAGGTGCGATGATGGCGCAGACTATGGTAGACAACGGGCTTGCGGACGGCAAGGTGATAATGATCTGCGGATCTCCTTCCGACAGCAATGTTTCTTTTGTCGAAAAAGGATTCAGGTCTGTTATGACAAGATATAGAAATGAGATCGTCGATACGGTCTATGCAGACGGCTGGCGCGCTGAAAAGGCAAGCGAGTATATATATAAGAATACAGGGCTTGTCAGGGAAACCGATGCGATAATGTGCGGAAATGATGATATTGCAAGTAACGTGGTCAGAGCTCTTTCAGAGAGAAGACTTGCGGGTGAGCTTATGGTTGCAGGACAGGATGCAGATCTTGAAGCATGTCAGAGAATTGTTGAGGGGACTCAGCTTATGACCGTTTACAAGCCGATTGAGAAACTGGCGCAGGCAGCAGCTATATGCGCGGTCAAACTTGTTAAGGGGGAAGAAATCACCGAATATGATATTTCAGATATAAGCGATGGCTCCAAGATGGTGCCATATCTTAAGATAGAACCTACTAGTGTGACAAGGAATAATATAGATGAAGTGATAATTAAAAGTGGATTTCACTTAAAAGAGGATGTTTACTTGAATGTACCGGACCAGATGCCAAATTAGTCAGTAAACATGCGGGTTTGAGACAGTAGCACAAAATTGATACAACCGATTATGCAGTGCAAAATAATGCTAGCATAATCGGTTAATTTTTTGTAACGATAGTAAAAATTTACAGAACATCGTAATTTAATCCTATTATTTTTGTGGTAAATTTTACAATATAAACAACGCAGATATATTTCTGCAGGAATCCAAATAAAAGGGAGGATACTTTTATGAAGAAGAAAATCATTAGTGCAGTTCTTTCAGCAGCTATGGTTGCAGCCATGCTTGTAGGTTGCGGATCATCTACACCCGCACCTGAAGGTGGCGCAGAGGCACCTGCTGATGCAACAGCAGCAGAGGGCGGCGATGCAACAGCAACAGCAGAGACTCCTGCCGGCGAAGGCGGAAGAGTTGGTGTATCAATGCCTACTAAGGATCTTCAGAGATGGAACCAGGACGGCGCAAACATGGAGAAACAGCTTCAGGAAGCAGGATATGAAGTTGATCTTCAGTACGCTTCAAACGACGTTCCTACACAGGTTTCTCAGATTGAGAACATGATCAGTTCAGGAGCTAAGGTTCTTGTTATCGCACCTATCGAAGGTGATTCACTCGGAACAGTTCTTGATCAGGCTAAGCAGGCAAACGTTAGCGTTATCGCTTATGACCGTTTGATCATGAACTCAGATGCAGTTAACTACTATGCTACATTCGATAACTACATGGTAGGAACAAAGCAGGGTGAGTATATCAGAGATCAGCTTGACCTCGACAATGCTAAGGGACCTTTCAACATTGAGATCTTCACAGGTGATCCCGGTGATAACAACGCTAAGTTCTTCTATCAGGGTGCTTATGATGTAATCAAGCCTTACATCGAAGAAGGTAAGCTTGTTGTTAAGTCAGGACAGGTTGAGTTCGATAAGGTTGCTACACCTGAGTGGAAGACAGATAACGCTCAGGCAAGAATGGATGCTATCATCGCAGCTAACTATGCTGATGGAACAAAGCTTGATGCAGTTCTTTGCTCAAATGACTCAACAGCACTTGGTGCAACAAACTCACTTGAAGCTAACTATGAGCCTAATCATCCCGATGATTGGCCGATCATCACAGGTCAGGATTGCGATAAGCCCAACGTTAAGAACATGATCGCTGGTAAGCAGTCAATGTCTATCTTCAAGGATACACGTGAACTTGCAGCACAGACTGTAAAGATGGTTGACGCTGTTATGAAGGGCGGAGAAGCTCCTATCAACAACGAGAAGGATTATGATAACGGAACAGGTGTGATTCCTACATACCTCTGCGAGCCCCAGTTCGCTGATTCCAAGAATTATAAGACTCTTCTTATCGATTCAGGATACTACACAGAAGACGACCTTAAATAATTAAAATTTGTAATAAAGCTGAGGCGGGCTTTTGTCCCGCCTCTTTAACAGAAAAAATATCAGAATAGAAGAAAAGAAATTAGAGATAGAAGGAGGGGTAAACTTGGCGAAGATATTATTGGAAATGAAAAATATCACCAAAACATTCCCCGGTGTGAAAGCCTTGGACAATGTAAATCTTCAGGTTGAAGAAGGCGAAATTCACGCGCTGGTAGGTGAAAACGGCGCCGGTAAATCCACACTGATGAATGTACTCAGTGGCGTTTATTCGTACGGAACCTATGAAGGTGATATCATTTATGACTCCGAGGTTTGCAATTTTAACGCTATAAAGGATAGTGAACAAAAAGGTATTGTAATTATACATCAGGAACTTGCGCTTATTCCGTACATGACAATTGCAGAGAATATGTTCCTTGGAAATGAAAGAGGATCAAAATGCAAGATTAATTGGACAGAGACGGGTGTACTTGCTCGTAAGTATTTGGATACAGTGGGACTTAAAGATAGTACCCAGACATTGATTAAGGATATTGGTGTTGGTAAGCAGCAGCTTGTTGAGATTGCGAAGGCGCTCTCAAAGAACGCAAGACTTCTTATTCTTGACGAGCCGACTTCATCACTTAACGAGAGTGATTCTAAGGCGCTTCTTGATTTGTTACTTAAGCTGAAGAAAGAGCAGAATCTTACTTCAATTATCATCTCACATAAACTTAATGAGGTATCATATGTTGCCGATAAGATTACGGTTATTCGTGACGGATCGACAATTGAGACACTTACAAAAGGTGTGGATGATTTCTCGGAAGCACGTATCATCAACGGCATGGTAGGTCGTGAATTATCAGACCGTTTCCCCAAGAGAGAACCAAAGATTGGGGATATAATGATGGAAGTCAAAGATTGGAATGTTTATCATCCTTTATATAGTGATAGAAAAGTTGTCAATAATGTCAGCATGAACGTCAGAAAAGGAGAAGTTGTAGGTATCTCCGGACTTATGGGTGCCGGAAGAACAGAGCTTGCAATGAGTATCTTTGGAAGAAGTTACGGCGAAAACATTACAGGAACACTTAAGATAAATGGTAAAGAAGTTAAACTTAGAAACGTTCAGGAAGCTATCAAGCATAAGCTTGCATATGTTACTGAGGATCGTAAGGGTAACGGACTTATCTTAACCAATCCTATTAAAATTAACACTACACTTGCAAACCTTGATGCAGTTAGTAAGAATTCAGTAATCGACAAAGATAAAGAGTATGAAGTAGCAGTTGATTACAAACAGAAGCTTAAGACGAAATGTCCTTCTGTTGAGCAGAATGTTGGTAACCTTAGTGGTGGTAACCAGCAGAAGGTTCTTCTTGCAAAATGGATGTTCGCAGATCCGGACATTCTCATTTTGGATGAACCTACAAGAGGTATTGACGTAGGAGCTAAATACGAGATTTATTGCATTATCAATCAGCTTGTAGATGCAGGAAAATCAGTTATCATGATCTCTTCCGAACTTCCGGAAGTATTGGGAATGTGTGACAGAGTCTACGTAATGAATGAAGGTAGGATGGTTGGTGAACTTGATGGCAAAGAAGCCACTCAGGAAAAAATTATGACTTATATTTTACAGTCATCCGGAAATAAGGAGGTCAAATAATGAATAACGATTCGGTACTCGGATTCATAAAGAAAAATACAATGATAATTGTTCTTATAGCAGTAGTAGCTTTCTTTGCATGGCAGACAAAGGGCGCAATACTAATGCCTATGAACGTAAGTAACTTGATTTCACAGAACGCATACGTGTTCGTTCTTGCAACCGGTATGCTTCTCTGTATCTTGACAGGTGGTAACATCGACCTTTCAGTTGGTTCTGTTGTTTGTTTCGTAGGTGCCGTTGGTGCAGTTCTTATGATTAACATGAACGTTCCTGTATGGGCAGCAATCCTTATCATGATTGTTATCGGAACAGCAATTGGTGCTTTCCAGGGATTCTGGATTGCGTTTGTAAGAATTCCTCCTTTCATCGTAACACTTGCAGGAATGCTTGTATTCAGAGGACTTTCAAACGTAGTGCTTAACGGTCTTACAGTATCAATTAAGGATAAGACATCATTCGTTAACCTTTTCGGTGGCGGTGCTGATTGCTATGTACATGACCTTTTCGGAAACGGAACACTTAACCTTACATGTCTCTTTGGCGGACTTGTAGCTGCTACAATCTTCGTTGTAATGCAGTTCACATCACGTATCAGAAGAAAGAGCAAGAACTATGAGGTTGAGGCTACATGGAGATTCCTTGTAAAGACAATCGGTATCACAGCAGTTGTTATGTTGTTCGCTTACAAGCTTGCTCAGTACAAGGGTATTCCTACAGTTCTTATTTGGGTATTGGTAGTTGTACTTGTTTACGGCTATATCACAAATAACACAACAGTTGGACGTTACTTCTACGCAGTAGGTGGTAACGAGAAGGCTACAAAGCTTTCAGGTATCAACACAAACAAAGTTTACTTCATCGCTTATACAAACATGGGATTCCTTGCAGCACTTGCAGGAATGATCACAATCGCTCGTCTTACATCAGCTCAGCCTACATATGGTCAGAACTATGAGATGGATGCTATCGGATCATGTTTCATCGGTGGAGCATCAGCTTACGGCGGAACAGGTACTGTTCCCGGAGTTATCGTAGGTGCTGTACTTATGGGTGTTATCAACCTTGGTATGTCACTTATGGGTGTAGATGCTAACATGCAGAAGGTAGTTAAGGGTGCAGTTCTTCTTGCAGCTGTTATTTTCGACGTAGTATCAAAGCGTGGCGGAAAGCTTATGGTAAAGAACTGATTAAATAAATAAGTTTCTTTAACATTACATATGAGAGACCGTCGGTTGCGTGAGCAATCGGCGGTCTTTTGCGCTGTTTTGCCGAATTTTTTCAGGCGCGGTATAATATTGATAATGTATTTATTTTTGTCTAAGGACAAAGTTTTTTGTAACAGGAGAAAAAATGAAAAGAAGATTAGTGGGTTTATTGTTGGCATTGTCTGTGATGATGTCAGGTTGTTCATTTGCTGAAAATGGTGAAAATGCTGCTTCTGATGCAAGTAGTGTTGCTGCAAGCAGTGTTGAAGTTGATAATACCGGAGCAGCTACCGATCAGTCCCCGAATGCAGCGGGAGGAAAACTGTATTTATTGGGAGAATCGGAGGAAAAGTACTATGATGAGAATCTCACGCCTGCGGTTCCAAGCTATAGTGTAAAAGAGGACTTTTCCAATGTCGTTTTGAATTCAAGGCAGACTGAATTTGATCCGGCGAATCAAAGTGAATATAGTGATGTTGCGTCGAGGAGAAAAGCGCTTATAGATAATAACTTCTATGTCTCAAACTCGTACTGTGATGAGTTTTTTGAGATATATGAGAGTAACAGATATTATAAAGTGCCTAATTTTGTGACGGTAGATTCTCTGATGCACACATATCATCTCTATTTTGCGCATCTTATGAAAAAAACGGAAAAGAATTATCTCACAGC
>JAEEGH010000969.1_pt1 | contig 87021 bp, 69 predicted proteins | sample 9134181 | NCBI WGS metagenome assembly JAEEGH01 (sample SAMN16246544, study PRJNA631951) | gut metagenome | biome: gut microbiome; feature: rumen; material: DP-attached | host: Bos | place: Iran: Karaj | collected 2018-10 | reverse complement strand
CTGCACCGGCTTCCAGGCACTGTCGTCTAACTTCACGGCATAGGGACCCTCATTATGGATGGAAGCCGCTTTTGTGAAATAGTTGAAATATTCCGTGCCGCGTCCGAAATCTTTGGCCGGAGATGAAGCGTTGCCGAACGCAAACTTCCAGCCGTCATCAAACAGCATCTCCTGCGCTGCTGCGGGCAGCAGTGCAAGCAGGAGGACCAACGACAAAAGACTTTTCTTCATTAAAGAGTTAAAGTTACTGAATTTCCAGCATATTCGCAAACCATGCCCGCCGCATCCGGATCATAGGCGTGCGGATGGGAAGGATCGACCACCACCACGTGGAACGTACGGTTGACCAGCATCTCCGGGAACGAGCCGACACGGTCACCGATGGTCAGGGTGCGGGAAGCATCGTCCCAGTGGATGGGAATCGTACTGTACGCGCCCTTTTCATAAGCGTAGGTCAGACCGTCATCCTCATACAGCTTGAAATCGGCATCGGCACCCGCATACACATAGAGCCGGATGGCATCGGCCGGTTTCTGGTCGGACCACTCCATGTCCGGTCCGAAAGGAATGATGGAGCCGGCACGGACGAAGAGCGGCATGCGCTCGTAGGGAGCCGGCATCTCGCGGGTGCGGCCACCCATGATATAGGCACCGCTGTAGAAATCATACCAGCCGCCGGCCGGGAAATAGACCGCCCGGCTGCGGGCCTTGTAATGGCTCACCGGGCACGGCATCAGGGCCGGGCCGAACATCCACTGGTCAGACATATCGCGTACCACGGGATCATCGGGGAAGTCCATGGGCAGGCCGCGCATCATCGTATAGTCGTCGAAGGCCACGGCGCCCGCCAGCGAATACAGATACGGCATCAGGCGATAGCGCAGGCGCATGTACCAGAGGATGCTCTCGTAGGCCGGAGAACCCTCCCGGGCGATATACCAGAGTTCGCGGCGCGGCCACTGGCCGTGCGTGCGGAAGAGCGGCACGAAGGTGCCGAACTGGTGCCAGCGCGTCTGGAGTTCCTGCCACTCGGGCGCGTTCTTCGGATCGTAGAACTTGCTCATCACCGAGAAGCCGCCGATGTCCATGCCCCAGAACGGGATGCCGCTCATCGAGAAGTTCAGGCCGGCCGCCATCTGCATGCGCAGGTCGGTCCAGGACGTGCCGATGTCGCCACTCCAGGTGGCCGTGCTGTAACGCTGTTCGCCCAGGAAGCCGCTGCGCGTGAGCAGGAACACCCGTTTGTCGGGATCCACGCCCCGCTGCCCCTTGTAGATGGCGTCAGCATTGACGATGGAATACGCATTCAGGTATTCGGTCGAAGGGCCCAGTGCCGTCGGCGTGATGAGCCACTTGAAATAGTCCATGGGCAGGCAGTCGCGCAGGTTCGGTTCGCTGGCGTCCATCCACCAGGCGTCGATCTTGCGGTTGAACCGGGAGTACAACGTCTCGTCGATCTGGCGCCAGAACATCTGGCGACCACCCTCGGCGTACGCATCGTAGAAACTCTGCTCATGATTAAGCCAGTCAACCAGATGGTCATCCTCGGCGTGCGTGTACGCATAACCGGCGGCCTTGAGTTCCTTGTAGTGTTTGGTATTGGTATAGAACTTCGGCCAGACACTGATCATGAAACGGCCGTGCATGGCATGTACGTCGTCGAGCATCTTCTCCGGGTCGGGATAGCGGGTCTCGTCGAATTCGTGGCTCCCCCACTGGTCGTCCTTCCAATACTGCCAGTCCTGGACGATATTGTCGACGGGGATGTGGCGGCGACGCATCTCTGCCAAGGTTTCCACCAGCTCATCCTGCGTGGAATAGCGCTCGCGGCTCTGCCAGAAGCCCAGCACCCACTTGGGCATGACCGGCGCCTTGCCGGTGAGGGTGCGGTAGCCGCCGATCACCTTGTCGTAGCTGCCGCCGGCGATAAAATAGAAATCAGCCTGCGGCTCGAATTCCGACCAGAAACTGATACCGGCCTCTTCATCGGCCGTCTGGAGCGGAGCCACCCGAAGACCGATGTACGAAACATCGCCATCGGGTTCCCATTCAACCCGGACAGGGGTCTTGACCCCCTTCTCCAGATGGACCGTAAACTTGTAGCTGTTGGGGTTCCAGGCCGGACGCCAGCGGCGCGACATGACCTCTTCGCTGCCAAAGATGGTCCGCTGGAAACCCGCATAGTATTGGATAAAATGATAGTCAGCCGTTTCAGGTGCTTCCAGGAAACCTTCATAAACCACTTTCGCGCCACTGTACTTCAATTCCGGCAGGTTTCGGATGGCCCACTCATTCTCATAATAGAGACTGTCTTCCCGCTGCACGTAAGGCTTTCCCTGTGCCGGCAGATAGGTTCCGGTCAAAGCACCTTCCTTCCCGCCCTTGTCGTAGAGTTTCAGCAACTCGCCCAGCTGTTTGTAGGGCGAAGGATTGCCCCAGCGGCTCAGCGAATAGGCATCGAACATCAGGCCGTAGCCCCGCGTCGAAACGACCATCGGGACACTGACCTTGGTGTTGTACTGGTAGAGTTCTTCGCTGCGGCCTTTGTGGTCGAATTCCCCGGCCTGGTGCTGGCCCAGGCCATAGACAGACTCATCCGCTTCAGCAGCGAACCATGTCCGGACGGACCAGGCCTTCTTCCCTTCCACCTCGACGGGCTCGAAGGACAGGACACCTTCCTGCAGCAGCGGCGTGCCGTCGGCCTTGTAGAAATTGATAGTGCCGGAAGCCTTGTACACTTCCACCACGACGCTGTCGGTGGCCAGGCGCACTTTTCCGCCGGCCTCGGTCACTTCAAAATCGCGGCAGCCGGGCTGTGGCACGACGGCCAGGCTCTGCCGGTCGGCAAACGCTCCTTCCGGAACAGCCGAAACCCGGATGATCTCCGGTGCGACGACCTGAAGTCGTAGCTGATAATCCTTGCAGGGAATCGTGACTTGGTCGTCTTTGACCGTATAGGCTTTCTGGCAGGATGCCGTCAGCAGGAGTGCCGGCAAGAGCAACAGGAGAAACAATCTTTTCATATTCAGCAAGTTTCAATTTTTAACTATAAAGGCCAGTCATCCGTGCGGAACGGAGGGACGGGAATCCCGTAGGAAGTCTGGAGGTTGGCGCCCATCCAGTTGCGGAAGCTGTAGCGCACGGCCACGGGATGGGGCACGGCTTCGCATTTCACGTAGACCGTCTGTCCGTCCCAGTCGACTTCGGCATCCGCCAGATGGAACGCGCGGTCCTCGCCGGCAAGCTCGAAGCCCACAATCTTGCGGGCGGAGATCGACTGGAGGTTCGACCAGACGTTGGTAAACAGGATCTTCACACGGCCATCCTCCAGATATTCGATGGAGCGGGGTTCCGGATAGTCGATCGGCATGCCGACCTGGAGTCCGTAGGCCGATGCCAGGGCCCGGAGGGCCATCATGTCGGCTACTTCCTGTTTGTGGGGCGGATGGATGGTGAATTCTTCGCCCAGTGTCTCAAGGCTGACGGCATAGCTGTTCGGCGTGATGGCCGCAGCGTTCATCTGCGTGCGGACGAAATCGGGACGCCAGCGGCCTTCGGCCTTGCTGTGGTCGTAAGGCGCCAGCAGGGCGAAGATGAAGGGCATCTCCTCCCCCACACCCCAGGCATCGCGCCAGAGTTTCACCATTGCACACTGCAATTTGTCGTAGCAGGCCTGCCCGATGTTCGAACACCCCTGATACCAGAGAAAGCCTTTGGCAGCATAGCCCGCCAGCGGAGCCATGCGACCATTCCAGCAAGTGGCTACGCCATTGGGATACAGGCCGGCCGTCTCGTGCAACGCCTTGATCTCAGCCAGCTCCGCCGGAGAAACACCCGCCTTTTCCACGGCTTCCATCGTCATCCACGGCTCGATGCGGCTGCCGCCCCAGGCATTCACGATGATGCCCACGGGCACGCCCAGGTTGCGGGTCAGGCGTTTGGCGAAAAGATACGCCACGGCCGAGGTTTCCGCGCACACGGCGGGATCGGACAGGGTCCAGGTGAAATCGATGTCCTGCTGCACGAAATGCGTCGTATCGGACTTGACGTTCAGCACCCGGATGCGGTCGGCATATTCGGCCGCCTCCAGCAGATTGTCGCGGAAACCGTCGATCTGCTGGAAGCCGAAACCGCGCATCGGCATCTCCATGTTCGACTGGCCGCTGCATACCCAGACCTCGCCGAGGGCGACATCCGAAACGGTCAGCTTTTCCCGGCCGCAGCTGACGGTCAGCGTAAACGGCGTACCGGCCGCAGCCGTCGGCAGGACGACCCGCCAGGAACCGTCATCGGACACCCTGACACGTGCGCTGGCACCCCAGGACCCTTCGACAGTCACGGTTTTCCCGGGTACGCCCCAGCCCCAGACCGGTGCATCGGCCTGCTGCTGCAGGACCATGTGATCAGAAAAAATATGCGCGAGTTTCAGCGGCTGGGCCTGCAGAAAGGACACGACAAACAGCAGGGAAATGAAAAGAGCAGTTTTCTTCATCTTACTTCAAGTTGGCGTCAATGATCTTGTTGAGGTTCTCCACCGAAAGCCCGGTCCGAAGACCATCGGGCGCCGTATGGAGGCAGTAATCGACGAGCTGGCCGACCGTGGACGTAGCCACATGCATGCGGGTGTCGGACGAGGCGTAATAGATGAACACCGTTCCGTCGGGATCGCAGATCCAGCCGTTGCTGAACAGCACATTCATCACGTCGCCGACATATTCGCGCCCCTCCGGGGCCATGAAGAAGCCGGCCGGCTCCGCAATCACACGCGTGGGATCGTCCAGCGCCGTCATGTACATGTACAGCACGTAACGCAGTCCGCTGGCGCAGCCGCGCACGCCGTGCGCCAGGTGCAGCCAGCCCTGCGGGGTCTTGATGGGATGCGGCCCCTCCCCGTTCTTGACTTCCTTGATGGTGTGGTAGTGGCGGAGATTGATGATCTTCTCGGAGGTGATGACGGCGTGCTCCATGGAATCGACCAGGGCCCAGCCGATGCCGCCGCCGCTGCCGGCGTCGATGAAACCGTCCTGCGGACGGGTATAGAGAGCATATTTGCCATTTACGAATTCGGGATGCAGCACCACGTTGCGCTGCTGGCTCTTCGATTCGATGTCAGGGAGGCGCTCCCAGTTGACGAGGTCTTTCGTACGAGCCACGCCGGCAGCGGCCATGGCGGCCGAAAGGTCGCCGGGCTGCGACGGATCCTTGCGCTCCACGCAGAAGATGCCGTAGATCCAGCCGTCCTCGTGCGCGGTCAGGCGCATGTCATAAATATTCGTAGCGGGCGCTCCGTATTCGGGCATCGTGACGGGACGCGGCCAGAAACGGAAGTGGTCCACGCCGTTCGGGCTCTCGGCCACTGCAAAGAAGGACTTGCGGTCCGCACCTTCTACGCGGGCGACCAGCACGTATTTTCCCTTCCATCTGATGGCACCCGAATTCATGACGGCATGAATGCCGAAGCGCTCCATCAGCCAGGGGTTCGTGTCCGGATGCAGGTCGTAGCGCCATTCCAGCGGCGCGTGATCCGCCGTCAGCACCGGATTCGCATAGCGGCGGTAAACCCCGTTCCCCTCCAGGGGAACATTCTGTTTTTCAAGCAGCTGCTGGTGCGTGCCACGCAGCCAGAAAAGTCTTTCGTCGTAGGTCATAGTAGTATAATGTCTTCTTTTTCAGCAAACTGAACAAAATCCGCTGCATGTTCGAAGCCTTTCCACGGCGCATAGAAATGGCCGGGCTGGTCGTGGGCGTTGCGCCAGGTGAGCACGTACTGGATACCGCTGCCCTCGATGGCCGGATACAGCACCTCGGTCCACCAGTGCGGATCCTTGAGCCCTTCGAGGCCGGTCTCGGACAGGCAGTATGTCTTGCCATGCTCTGCAGCCATGGACTGGAGGGTGGCGAGCATCCCGCGCACCTGCGAGCGGAAACGCCTTCCGGCAGCCGCCAGCCCGTCGGGTCCGACGTACTCATAGATATCCGTGCCCAGGATGTCCACATATTCGTCACCCGGATAGCGGGACATGTAGTCCGTCTCACTGATGGGGCCGTTGGGAGAATAGCACCACTGGATGTTCCGGATGCCCCGCTCTTCCACCAGATAATCGTGCGTCAACCGGAAAAGGTCCTTGTAGTCTTCCGGATCGCAGAGCTTTCCGCCCCACCAGAACCAGCTGCCGATGTTCTCATGCCAGGGCCGCAGGATGATCGGAGCGCCTTCCAGGCTGGCAAGGAAATCGCCGGCACGCTGCAGCCACAGCGCGAATTCCGCTTCTTTCTCACCGCCCGGCAGGACGGACTTCACCACCTTGTTCGAAGAGATGTCCCAGGCATCCCCGCCCGTGTACGGGTTGCGCGGGTGCCAGGAGAAAGTGACGACGCCACCCCGCTCGATCTGTTTCAGGGCGGCGCGGCGCATCAGGTCGAAGGGCACGCCGTCGAGGTTGCAGGGATCGCCCAGCTCGATGCCACCCAGGTCGAAGCCCACGACGGCCGGATATCGTCCGGCGACGTCTTTCACGTCGGAGCGTTCCAGCGGATCGTCCGCCACGTCGGTCACCACCCAGGTATGGCCGTAGACCAGATCGTCCTGATGGCCGTAGAGGATGGGCTTGTCTGTTTTCCCGCCCTGGCGGATCTGCTCCACCGCAGCGGTGATGACACCGATGGTACTGTCGCAGTTATAGACGCCGTTCAAGCCCTGGGCCTCCTGCGAAGGGTCGCCGGTATAGGGATCACCCGACTGCCATTCTTCGTGCGGCGGACGGGCGTAGCCGCTCCAGGCCCAGAAATTGACACCGTCCAGCCGGGTGCCGATCTGGGAGAATACATAGGCATAGTACTGGTCACGGGCCTGGGTCGTAGCCCCTATCGCCGCCCGGAAACCGTCGCGCGGGAAACCGAATTCCTCCGCGACCACGGGCATTCCCAGCTCATCGGCCAGTGCCTTGTGCAGCTCCAGGTAGTCGCGGGTACGGTCGATGGCTGCGCCCACGTCCTCCAGCAAGTGATCGGGACGCACCCAGCTCCAGTTGTAGGGCCAGATATGGATAGTCATGTAGTCAATGCCAGGAATCTCGTTGACGGCCCGCAGCAGGGCAGGGTCGTTCTCGCAGCCCATCAAACCCTCGTTGCCGGTCGAGACCAGATGATTTCCGTCCAGTTCCTTGACGATGCGGGCTGCTTCCGTCATCCAGCCGATGAAGCCGGCGCGGATCTCCGGGTCATCGGAGAAGCAGCGGGGCTCGTTGCCCAGCTGCCAGGCAAAGATGGCCGGATCGTCCTTATAAGGTTTGCCCGTGATGGAATTCACGCGGGACACGATATTCTTCAGATGATTGAAATACAACTGCTGGGCTTCCTTCGAAGTCTGGAACTTCCGCATCTGCTGCATGAAAGGCCAGTAGCCGTCCACCAGGGGAATCAGCGTCTTCTCGCCCGTCGCCCACTCCAGATACTGGCCGTAGCCACCGCTCCATTCCCAGGAGTTGTTGACGTACAGGACGGCCTGCATATCGCGCTTGCCGAGTTCCACCAGGAAGCGGTCCAGTCCCACGAGCAGGGTATCGTTGTACACGCCGGGGGCCGTCTGCAGCGTGGGTTCCACACGGGAATAAACGCCGTCGGCGCCGTCACCGCCCACCAGGACGCGCAGGTTCTCGATGCCCAGCTCCTTGAGGGCATCCAGTTCACGCTGCAGGCGGTCGATGTCACCGCCCCGGCCTTCGGAAGCCAGGATGGGGCCGTACCAGAAATTGGTGCCGACATAGGTGTACGGTTTTCCGTCGCGGACAAAATGGCCGTCTTCGACGGTAACGAAAGAAGGAGACGCAGGCTGGGCGCAACTGGCAGCCGACAAGGCCAGGACACCCGCCGCGATGGCTTTGAGCATGGGATTCATAGGTCAGGCTATTATAAGAATTTGTATCCCCGGAAGGATACGCAAAATTACTTTTTTTGCCCGGCCCTGACCAGCAAATAATTACCTAAAACTTATACAATTTTAACACGCATCAGATATAGATGCGGTTCTTGGTAAAGAGCGCCCGGAAGTCGCGGGGCGTATAGCCGCGGCGGGCTTTGAACGTACGGTTGAAATTCGAGAGATTGTTGAAGCCGCAGGCATAGCAAATCTCACTGACAGAAGTAGTTGTATCGACAAGCATCCGGGCTGCGATGCCCAGCCGCACGTCGATGATATAGTCGACCGGGCCGCGGCCGGTATGCTGCTTGAAAAAGCGGCTGAAGGCCGTGGGCGCCATGGCCACGAGGGCGGCCAGGTCGTCGAGCTTGATCTCCTCCGTATAGTGCTGGGAAATGTACTCCTTCACCTTGTTGACGCGCCGGCTCTCGCGCCCGATGTCCGACTTGGCGAAAGAGTGGGAAGCCAGGGTCCGGGCGCCCGCATCCTGCGAGAGCTCGAAGAGGATCTTCAACATGTCCAGGAACTGGTCCATGCGCTCTTCCTTGGAGGCCAGCGTGTCGAGCAGGCAATAGACGCGCATGATGGCCGGCATCGAGAAAGTCAAGCCCATCCGGGCCCGGTCGAACATCTTTCGGATGGAAGCGAACTGATTGCGGGCCAGCAGTTTGGCATCAAGAAGACCCGGCGAGAACTGGATGGTGATCTCGCGGATGTCAGACTCCTTGCAGATCCCTTGTTCCCAGGCGTGCTCAAGGCCGTCGCCCGTGATCAGTGTCAGCTCGAAATCACCGATTTCCTCGATGCTGTCGCCCACCACGCGGCGCACGCCCCTGCCCCGTTCGATGAAATTGAGCTCAAACACCTCGTGGCAGTGGATGGGCCAGGTGAATTCGCTCTTGTGCCGCTCCACGATGTAGAAGCAGTCGTTGTCCGTGATGGACGTGATTTCCCTGAGTACTTTGGCCATGGCCCTGCAAAGATATAAAAAATGTACTATTCTTTCAAATATTTGTACTTTTCCAACATTCTCGTTGCAAATACACCTCTATTTAAATTTTTTATTCTTATCTTTATGCGTTTAATTGTGCGCGCACTGTGCGAATACGCTTTTGAACAACAATTTTTTTAAACAACAATACTTAATTTATCACTAACTATTCCACAACATGAAAAGCAAGTTTTTTGCTTCCCTGATGTTCCTGCTCCTGATGAGCACGGCTGCGTGGGCGCAGACCGTCCGGATCTCCGGTACGGTCACCGACACCTTCGGACCCGTGATCGGAGCGAGCGTCATTGAAAGCGGCACCCAGAATGGTGTCTCTACGGACGTGGATGGTAATTTCGTGCTGAACGTCAAGCCTGGCGCCAGCATCGAAATCTCATCCATCGGTTACAAGACCCAGGTGATCGCGATTGGAAACCAGACGGTTTTCAACGTGTTCCTGGAGGAAGACGCCGAGTTCCTTGAGGAAACGGTAGTCGTCGGTTACGGTGTTCAGAAAAAGAAACTCGTGACCGGCTCCACTGTCCAGGTCAAAGGTGAAGAGCTGGCCAAGCTCAACTCCACCAGCGCCCTTGGCGCCATGCAGTCCTCTACGCCTGGTGTGAGCATCATGAGCTCAAACGGCCAGCCGGGCTCCGGCTACAACGTCAACATCCGCGGTATGGGTACCACCGGTTCCTACGCACCGCTCTATGTGATCGACGGCGTGGCGGGCGGCGACATCAACGCCCTCAACCCGTCCGACATCGAAGCCATCGACGTGCTGAAGGATGCAGCATCCTGCGCCATCTATGGTGCCCGCGGTGCAAACGGTGTGATCCTCGTAACCACCAAGCAGGGCAAGAGCGGCAAACTGACCGTCACCTACGACGGCTTCTACGGCGTACAGAACGTCCAGAAGATGCCGGAACTCCTCAACGCACGGGAGTACATGGACATCCAGAGCCAGGTCAACTTCAACATGGGCAAAGATCCCATCGACTGGCGCGGTATCCTGAATCCCTCGCTCTACAACAGCATCATGGACGGCTCCTTCGTCGGAACGGACTGGCTGGATGCCATCCGCAACACGAATGCGCCGAACACCAACCACGCCATCAACCTCGTGGGCGGTACCGACATTTCCAAATTCTCGATGGGTGTCAGCTACACCGACCAGGAAGGTATTTTCGGCAAACCCGTCGCTTCCAGCTACAAGCGCCTGACGGTCCGCCTCAACTCCGACCACGTGATCTGGCGTCACAATGACCGCGACATCATCACCTTCGGTGAGAACATCAGCTTCACTACCAGCCGCAAAGGCGGTATCGGTACGGGCAACCACTACTGGAACGATATCTTCTCCATGCTGTCGGCCAACCCGCTCGTCCCGGTCTTCCAGCCCGACGGAAGCTATACGGAATACGACTGGCTGAGCAACAGCGGTCTCTGGGATCTCGATCCTTATGTCAGCAACCCTGTCGCCGCCATGGTTTACTCTTCCCGCGGTAACAACGACAGCCACAATTACGGCCTCAACATGTCGGCCAACCTCCGCGTCCAGCCCATCAAGGGCCTGACCTGGAAGAGCCAGTTCAACTACCGCATGAGCTCCTATACCTATCGTCAGTACAGCCTCGCCTACCGCCTGACCAACTACGCTTTCTCCGATACTGACATCGTGAGCCAGAGCGCCGGTGCCGGCTGGAACTGGTCGTGGGAAAACACCGTCAACTACGTGTTCGACCTGGGTGAAGACCACCACTTCGACGCTTTGATCGGTAACACACTCGAGCACAGTGGCTTCGGCGAAGATGTAGGCTCCGGCAACAGCGGTGTCCTCTGGCCGAACCAGTGGAAATATGCCTATGTGAGCAACACCTCGGGCGACCCGTCGCTGACCGACGTCTCCGGCTCCACCTGGGGCGACAGCGGCCTGGTTTCCTTCTTCGGCCGTATCAATTACAACTACGCCGAGAAATACATGCTCTCGCTGATTCTCCGTCACGACGGTTCCTCCAACTTCATGCGCGGCCACCGCTGGGGTACCTTCCCCTCCGTATCCGCCGGCTGGGTCATCTCGAACGAATCCTGGTGGAATCCCAATGTGGTCAGCTTCCTGAAGCTGCGCGGCAGCTGGGGCCAGAACGGTAACTGCAACATCTCCAACTTCCAGTACCTCTCTACGATTTCCGTGGGTGCTGCAGACGGCGGTTACTCCTTCTACACCGGCCCGACTTCAACGACTTCCGGCACCGGCGCCTACGCCGACAAGCTGGCGAACCCCGACATCACCTGGGAGACTTCCCAGCAGCTTGACCTCGGCTTCGACGCCCGCCTGTTCAACAGCCGCCTGGGCGTTGCCTTCGACTGGTACCAGAAAGATACCAAGAACTGGCTGGTCAACGCCCCGATCATGGGTCACTTCGGCGCCAACGCACCGTATATCAATGGTGGTGACGTCCGCAACTCCGGTGTCGAGGTAGCACTCAACTGGAACGACGCACGCAGCCAGGACTTCTCCTACAGCATCGGCGTGAATGCCGCCTACAACAAAAACCGCGTCACCCGCATCGCCAACGATGAAGGCATCATCCACGGCCAGGGCAACGTGGTACAGGGCATCTCCGAAATGTACCGCGCACAGGTCGGTTATCCGATCGGCTACTTCTGGACTTACAAATCCGAAGGCGTCTTCCAGAACCAGGCCGAAATCGACGCATGGAAAGCGGCCGGCAACGGCACCATCGTTGAGAACGTGGTCCCGGGCGACCTGAAGTTCGCCGACCTCAACCACGACGGCGTGATCAATGAATCCGACAAGACGATGACGGGCGACCCGAACCCGGATTGGAACGTAGGTTTGAACTTCTCCATCTATTTCAAGGGCTTCGACTTCGCAGCCAGCGGTTACGGCATGTTCGGCCATCAGGTCTTCCGTGCCTACCGCCGTTACTCCGACAGCCAGTGGAACAACTACACGACGGACGTGTACAACTACTGGCATGGTGAAGGTACTTCGAACCTCTATCCTCGCCTGGTAGCCGGTACGAACTACAACTTCATGAACAACTCCAACATCTTCATCGAGAACGCTGATTTCTTCCGCATCCAGACCGTCACGCTGGGCTACGACTTCAAGCGCATCTGGAAGAACGCTCCGTTCGGCCAGTGCCGTCTCTACGTCCAGGCCCAGAACCCGTTCTGCTTCACCAAGTTCAGAGGTCTCGATCCTGAGGTCGGCAGCTCCTCCGGCTTTGACAGCTGGGCAAAGGGCATCGACCTGGGTTACTACCCGCAGGCCAAGACCATCCTCATCGGCCTCAATCTTAAATTTTAATTTGAATGACTGATATGAAAAAGATAATCAAACTCGCGGCAATGGCCGCCCTTGTGTTCTCTTTTGCTTCTTGTGAGTCATTTCTCGACACCACCAACTACTGGTCGAAAGACAGCAGCAACTTCCCGGTGAACGAAACCGATGCTGAGCAGATGCTTGCGGGTATCTACAACAACTTGAACGTTTCCATCGGCAACAATGTCCACCTCAACCACTTCCTGTGGTCCATGGCGGCATCCGACGATGCCCTCGGCGGCGGTGGTCAGAACGACCAGGCAATGCAGGCAGAAGACCTCTTGCTCAATTTCGGTTCCGACATGTACAATGGCTTCTATGTCGACCGTTATAAAGGTATCGCGCGCGCGAACGCAGCCATCGAAGCCATGCCGAACTGCGGCGTAGAAGACAAACTCAACCAGTATATGGGCGAAGCTTTCTTCCTCCGCGCATGGTACTACTACGAACTGGCTTCCATGTTCGGAAACATCCCCTGCCCCGTCACCTCCCAGGCTGACGCAACCCAGCCGCAGATCAGCGGTGAAGAGCTCTGGGGCCAGATCATCGAAGACTGCAAGATTGCTGCCGACATCATGCCTGCGCATCAGTCTGTCGGTGACGGTCATGTGGACAAGTATGCAGCTGAGGCCCTCTTGGGACGCGCCTTCCTGTTCGCAACTGGTTTCTTCGGATTGAGCGACATCACCCTCCCCGCCTATGAAAATGAGGCCATTGGTATCAGCATAGCCGAAGGCACCAAAATTACCAAAGCCGAAGTCGGACAGTACATCACCGACTGTGTGAACAACTCCGGCTACAGCCTTGTGAACGACTTCCACAACCTCTGGGCCTATACCAACCGCTGCACCATCGAAGACCCCAAGAACCCGTGGCACGGCAAAGGCTACAAATGGGTGGAGGACGACGGCGCCCGCAACCCGGAAGCCATGTTCATCATCAAGTTCAATACGCAGCCTTCCTGGAGCACCACCATCGGTTACTCCAACCAGACCGCCCTGTTCCTCGGTGTCCGTGGCCAGAGCCTCGACAATGGCGAGTGCCTCCCGTTCGGCGTGGGCTGGGGCATGTGCCCGGTGAACCCTTCGCTGGTTTCCGATTGGAAAGCCCTCGAACCGAACGATGCCCGTCTTGACGCTTCCATCATTTCCGTCGACAAGTTCAGCGGAACCTATGTATTCGGCGGCGACGCCAACATTCAGGAAAGCGGTTTCTACCAGACCAAGACCATGCCTGTCATGGCGTGGAGCGAAGCCAACGGCAAATACATGAAATCCTTTACCAATGTGATGTTCCCTGACTTGACCTGGTCGAGCGGCAACGAAGACAACTTCCAGCTCAACAGCGTGAACGACATGGTTCTGATCCGCTTCGCAGAAGTTCTGCTGATGGACGCTGAGATCAACGGCAACCAGGCTTCCTTCGACAAGGTCCGCGCACGCGCCGGCCTGCCGAGCAAACCGCTGAACGATGAGAACCTGCGTAACGAGCGCCGTTGGGAGCTCGCCTTCGAAGGTGTCCGCTTCAACGACATGCGCCGCTACGGCGAAAGCTATGCCGTCTCCGCCCTTAACAAGCAGGAGGGCCAGAAAGTCTGGAACAACGGCGTAGAAGGCACGAACAACGCATCCAAGTACAACGGCGGATACGGCAACCGTTATACGGCCACCAAGGGTTTCGTCTCGATCCCGAGCAGCCAGATCTCCCTGTCCGCCGGTGCCGGTGAAGAATACAAGTTCACCCAGAACGAAGGCTGGGGTTCCCAGTTCGACTTCCCGGGCTGGTAGCAGACTCATACCTATTAGAAATGATTCAAGTTATGAAGAAAATATTCTATTTCTCGATTCTCGCTCTGGCGGGTGTGATGCTGGCTTCCTGCGATCCGGTGGTCATCAAGGGCCCCGAAGCCGCAGCGCCCATTGCTTCCAGCGATCTCCAGAGTGCTTTTTCCATCGTCGGCCAATATGCTGATGCAGCCTGCACGCAGCCGCAGTCCGACGGTAACTTCATCAAGTACATCACTTCTCCCGCCCGGACCGTACAGGTGTACAACTTCAAGTCCGACGGTTCCAAGAACATCCTGGCCACCGGTGCTTCCGGGGTATTCAACATCACGCCGCGCCGCGGTGCCGACCCGAACCAGCCGTTCGGTGTCTCCACCATCAACCAGGACGCTTCCATGGTCTATTTCGAAAGCATGGTCAACGTGTACGTCCCGGCCGACCTTGATCCGGCCGTGAAAGTCCTGACCGGTGAATCCGGTGCCAAAGCATGGAAGTGGGATGCGTATGACGGTGCCTGCTGGGGCAACGCCGGTTATATCGGCGATGCCGGCCACGGCGCCGACGTCGCAGCTGGCGAGATTCCCGGCAAGTGGTGGGGCTGCCCGCCCGCAGACCTGGAGACGGAACAAGTCCAGCATGCCGGCGGTACGGTCTACGGCTACGGCGATGACAATGCATACATGGTCTTCAACGAAGACATGGAATGCATCTCCTACAAGGCCGACGGTACCCAGATCGCCAAAGGCACTTACGTGATGAACAACTACGATCCGGAATGCACTGACGGCTATCACTACGGAACCCTCGTCACCACCGACGCACCGATTCTCTTCCCGTTCATCATCAACACGGGTGGAAAACGCGCCAATGAGTTCGACGTAATTTACGTGGATCCGAACCATCTCTCGCTGATCTGCGCCAACGGCCAGGGAGCCTGGAGCTGGGGCGAATGCACCTGGTGGCGTTTCAAGAACGCTTCCGATCCCGATGCCGCTCTCGCCGGCGCTGGTGCCCGCGCCTGGAACTACTACCCGATCAATGGCTCCACCTGGGGCAACGCCGGTTACATCGGCGATGCCGGCCACGGAGCCAACCTTGCTGCGGGCGAAGTCCCCGGCTTGTGGTGGGGTTGCTTACCGGACGAGCTTGAGACCAGCCAGATCCAGCACTCCGGTGGCGTAGCTTACGGTTACGGCAACGACAACGCGTACATGGTGTTCAACAGCATTGACGGAACCGTCACTTCCTACGACGCCGACGGCAAACAGATTGCTTCGTCGACCTATGCGGTTGAGAATTTCGACTGGACCGCTCCCGGCGGATACAAGATGGGCGACCTCGTCACCGAAGGTGGTTCCGGCATCCTCTACCCGTTCATTATCAACACGGGCGGAAATGTTGCCACCCAGTACGAAATCGTTTATCTGGATGGTAATCTCCTGACCCTGATCTGCCCTAACGGCCAGGCTGCCTGGAGTTGGGGTGAATGCACGTGGTGGAGATTCCAGCCGTTCAACTAAACCGATTTGACTCCTGACAGGGCAGCCGCCTTCGGGCGGCTGCCTTTTTAACGATGAAAAGTTTGTACAGAATTTTGACAAGCAGTCTGCTGGGCGCGACCGTGTTCGCGTTCTGGTTCTGGCTATATCCGCAGGATCTGTCCTATCAGGAACAGAACCAACTCTTTCTTTTCACCTGGAATTACCTGGGTGAAAGGCTCATGCTCCCGGGCGGCCCTGCGGACTGGTTGTCGGAATTTCTGGTACAGTTCTTCTATTACCGCTGGGCGGGCGCCTTGATCATGGCCCTGCTGGCGGTCATTCTGCAGCGGGCGGTCTGGCACGCCTCCGGAAAACGGCACAGTCTCTATCTGCTGAGCTTCATCCCTTCCCTGCTGCTTCTTGTCTATCAGGGAGACGTGGAAGTGCTCCTGAGTTATCCCGTCGCCCTTTTGATGGCCATCTGCCTGTGCCAGCCCATGGCCCGCGCCGCCTGGCACCGCCTCTGGCTCATCCCGCTGGGCTTGTGGCTGGCCGGTCCCGTCGTCGTCGTCCCCGTGCTGTACGCTGCCATCCGGAACCACCGGTGGACGGACGTATTGATGACGGTCTACATGCTGCTGGTTTTCTGGCTGGGATACCGGCTGCTGGCGGCACAATATCCGGCTCGGGACGCATTTTTCGGTCTCAACTATTACCGGCTGGTGGAGACCCTGCCCACCCTGCAGATCGTCATTCCGGCCGTAGCTTTGCTCGTCATCTTGCTCTGCGGCCTGGGCCTGCATCTCCGCCGGCCCGTCGCCACTGGAGTGACGCTGGCTATCCTTCTTGCAGCAGCTACCTGGTCCGGCGTCAAGTTCACTTATGACCGGGACACCCACGAGGTGATAGCCTACGACTGGCTCATCCGCCACGAACGCTACGCAGACGTCCTGAAACGAGCCGAAAAATACCAGCCTCACAATCCGATCAGCGCCTGCTCTGTCAACTTCTGCCTGTTTACGGAAGGCCAGCTCGATCAGCGCCTGACCGATTTCTGGCAATGCGGAACAAAAGGCCTCGTTTTGCCCAGCATCCGCGACAACATGTCTGACATCACCTCAGCGGAAGTGCTCTGGCGAATGGGGATGCCCAACATCACGCTGCAGTATGCCTTCGACCTGCAGGAATCCATCCAGAACGGACGCAAGAGCGGACGCTTCATGCGGATGATTGCCGAATGCAACATCGTCAACGGCTGGTATGACCGGGCGGAAAAATACTTGGACATCCTCTCGCACAGCCTCTTCTACCGAAAGTGGGCACGCGGCCGAAAGTCGATGATCCAGAATGAAGAAAGCGTGAACGCCGACCCTGTCTATTCCTACATCCGTCAGGTCCGCTTTCGGGACGACTTCATCACCTTCTACGACGGACTCGACCTGATGATGGCTATCCTGTACAACCAGAACAAGAACAATTTCATGGCGGCACAATATTATATGGCCTGGCAACGGCTCAAACAAATGGAGGAAGGGCAATGAAACGCCTGCTATCCCTTCTCCCCATCCTCGCACTCTTCCTGACGGGCGCCTGCTCAGGTTCGACAGACTATTCGGAAGAGCTGCCCGCCATCTATCCCGACTATATCGGCGTGACAATCCCCGCCGGCATCGCACCCCTGAATTTCAATCTGCCCGAAGAGTATGACCGTGTATTCGTACAGGTCACCGGCAGCAAAGGCGGGGCCCTCAAGACCCGCGGCCGCTGGGCCTCCTTCCCCATCAAGGCCTGGCACAAACTGACACAGCAGAACGCCGGCGGCACCCTGCATTTCACCGTCCTGGGCAAAAAGGACGGCCGCTGGACCCAGTGGCGCGACTTCATCATCTACGTGAGCGAAGCGCCGCTGACGGATTACGGCATCACCTACCGAAAAATCGCACCCGGCTATACCACCTACAGCACCATCGGTATCTATCAGCGCAACATCCATACTTTCAAGGAAGATCCCATCATCGAGAGCACCCTTACCCCGGGCCAGTGCATGAACTGCCATACGGCCAATGCGACCGACCCTTCGCAGTATCTCTTCCACCTTCGCGGCCAGCACGGCACCACCTACATCCAACAGGATGACCGCCACGAGTGGGTGACCACCAAGACGGACAGCACGCTGGGCAATGTGGCTTACTGCTACTGGCATCCGGACGGCCGCTGGTTCGCCGGCTCCATCAATCCCGTCCGGCAGAGCTTCTGGACTGGCGACCAGCGCACCATCGAAGTCTTCGACCTGGCCTCCGACCTGGTGATCGTAGATACCGACGATTACTCCCTGATCGTCGATCCCCGGCTTACGGAAAAAGATTACCTGGAATCCTCCCCCGCTTTCACACCGGACGGAAAGACGCTCTACTACTGCAAAGCGAAAGCCTACGAAGTACCCCGTTATGTCGACAGCATCCGTTATGACCTGATGCGGGTATCCTTCGACCCTGAGACCGGTCGGCTGGGCGAGATCGAAACCGTCATCCCGGCAAGCCGCGACAGCCATAGCATCGCTTTCCCGCGTCCCTCATACGACGGCCGCTGGCTGATGTACAACCAGGCGGATTTCGGCGTCTTCCCTATCAGTCACAAAGAAGCGGACCTCTGGCTGATGGACCTCTCGACCGGGGAGACCCGCCCCATCGATGAAGTCAACAGCCCTTTCTCAGAAAGTTTCCATAACTGGAGTTCCAACAGCCGCTGGTTCCTTTTCTCCAGCCGGCGTGCCGACGGGCTCTATGTCCAGATATACGTTGCATCGATCGACGAGAACGGGCATTGCACGAAACCGTTCGTACTCCCCCAGAAGAATCCTCGGAAACTGTATCACGGGACTCTTTACTCCTACAATGCCCCCGATTTCACCAAAACCAAAGTCCATTTCGACACCCGCGGGGTATATCGCGAGGTATTTTCGGACAAAAGGATCCAAGCCACTGTCAAACCATGAAAATATTATCCATCCTTACAGCCGCACTGGCGGCTCTCATCCTCTGCTCCTGCAGCAACGACGAGTATCGCATCCATGGCCGCGTAAGTTCCAACGAGCTTGAGGGTGCCAGGATCTTCCTCGTGCCCGTCGGCCACGAAGAAAAAGAGAATGTTGATTCCGTTCTCATTCACAACCACGAATTCGAGTTCAAGGGCAGGAAACACTGGATGTGTACCGTCCGCCTGATTGCACACGAACGCCACAAAGGCCAGGACCTGCTCGTGGCTACCGAACCCGGCGACATCTACGTCACCATCGGTCCGAACAGCACGGGAGGCGGAACCCCGCAGAACGACAGCCTGCAGGTGTGGAAAGACATGACCATCTACTTCAACGCGCACTTCGGACAGCTCTACAATGCGGGCATGATCGACGAAGCGAAGGCCGAACGGGCAGCCTACGTGAAGCGCACGCAGGAGATCGCGCTCGGTCTGGGCAAAGACAGCATGGCGGGTGAATTCCTGTTGAAGATGTATCCCCTGCCCGCAGACGAAAAGAAAGAGACGGAATAACATGTCCCGGAAAGGCAGGCGCATACTATGGATCGTCCTGGCCGCCGTGCTGTTCGCGGCCGTGGGCAGCCAGTGTGCGTTCCTGCTCCGTCATCCCTATTTCCGGAAATACGCCGCCATGAACGGCATCTCGCTGCGGGAAGCCCGCGACGTCTGGGGCAAGCCCGACCGGGACGCCGAACAAATCCTGGGCATGATCGTTGAGGCGGATGCGGAGAACTGGGAGAAGGTTTCCGAACTAGCAGCGCGCAAGGACCTGCGGTCAGAAGTCGGCACCTACTACTACAACCTGTCCAACGCAATGCTGGGAAGGCTTCCCGACCGGCTGATGGACTACTACCAGCCCTTCGAGCGCGGCCTCTTCCTTCCGGTCGGCCCTTCGTCCACCCCCTTCAAAATTGCCTGCGCAGGCGATGTGTGGTTCCAGCTCGGCTATATGCCGCTGGCCGAACGCGATGCCATGCTGGGACTGCTCTTTTCTCCCGAACATAACGGATCGCGCTATCTGCGCCGGCTGGCCGAGACCAACCTGGTCACGGGCGAACACGAAGCTGCCGCAAAGTATCTGCGTATGCTGCTGAACGGTTCCCGTGCAGACCGCAAATGGGCCAGGGCGTGCTTCCCCGAAAACTGGAGCCAGCCGTATCGGCTGCGCATTGCCGAAAAACGCAACCTGATGCCACAGTTCGACCTGGTCCACGGCATGGACCAGACGCCGCTCATCCTCCGCATCCTGCTCAGCGCCAACCAGACCAACCGGATGGCGCTGGATTATCTCCTGTGCTACGATCTGCTGACCAAAGATATTGACGCCTTCGTAGGCGATTTCGACCCTTCCCTCACCCGCTCGCCACTTTACGAAGAAGCCATGCTGATCTTCCTGGCCGCCAAAGGCGGGATGAACGCTGAGAATTTCGCCCACTACCACATATCCGAAGCCAGTTTCCAACGCTTCAACCGTTTTGTCACCATTTACAAGCGGGATGGAGGCTCCGGAAGGAACCTGACGGAGGAATTCGGCAAAAGCTACTGGTATTATTACTATTACGCCGTGAAGAATGAAACGAAGTAAACTCCTCCTGTCTGCCCTGCTGGCCGTCCTGCTGCTCTCCTGCGGCAGACCGTACGACGTACGCCCTGCCGGACCGGGGACGGACAGGGACTCCTTCATTTTTCCGGACTATACGGATGTCACCATTCCCCCCAACATCGCGCCGCTCAATTTCTATTACACAGATCCCGAAGGAAAAGAATTCACGACGCACATTTTTGCCAATGGGAGAGCCATCGCGTTCAAAGGGCGCGAGGTCGTCTGGAAAGAGAAAATCTGGCGCGAATGGCTGGCTGCCGCTGCCGGCGCTGACATCACGGTAGAATCCGCCTGGTCCTCAGGCGGCGCGCATCAGTTCCGGCGCTGGACCCTGCATATTGCGCAAGACCGGATCGACCCGTATCTTACCTACCGTCTCATCGAGCCCGGCTTTGAGGTCTGGGACGACCTTGAAATCCAGGAGCGGAATCTGGAAAGCTTTTCGGTCCGTGTGATCTCCGACTGGCGGCACACGGGCAACAAATGCATGAACTGTCACATCCACAGCCAGGGACGCGGCGACTTGTCGATGTTCTACCTGCGCGGCGAAGGCGGCGGCGCCATCCTCAACCGCGGCGGAGAACTGCGCAAACTCACGCTCAAGAACGACACGATGATCTCCCCTACCGTTTATGGGGAGATCCATCCCGACGGCCGTTATGGCGTCTTTTCCACCAATATCATCATTCCGGCGATGCACTCCGAAGGCGGCCGCCGGATGGAAGTCTTCGACACCGCATCAGACCTCTGCGTGGCTGATTTTGACGGCAAGCGCATGCTGACATTCCCGGAAACCAGCCGGGAAGACGTCTTCGAGACCTTCCCCGTTTTCTCGGCCGACGGCAACTTCGTCTATTACTGTGCGGCACCCGCTCATCCCTTGCCGGCAGATCTGTACCAGACGATGTATTCGCTGGTCCGCATTCCTTTCGATGCCGCGACAGGAACCCTGGGCGACCCTGCCGATACGGTCTGGAGCGCCACGAAACGAGCGGCCTCTGTCTGCCATCCCAAGACCTCGCCCAACGGACGCTGGCTCCTTTTCACCGTCGCGGCCTACGGCACCTTCCCCATCAACCACAGCGAATGTGACCTCTGCCTGATGGACCTGTCCGACGGCAGCATCATGGACATGCGCGCCGTCAACGCGGAGAAATCCGACACTTATCACAGCTGGTCGTCGGATGGCACATGGTTTGTGTTTGCTTCCAAACGCGGCGACGGATTGTACGGGAAACCGTATTTCAGTCATGTCGCAGCTGACGGAACTGTAACGAAACCCTTCCTCCTGCCTCAGAAAAACCCACATTATTACGATACCATGCTGCGCTCTTTCAATGTTCCGGACCTGGGCAACGCCCCAGTAGGCTTCGATGCCGCCACCATCGGCAAAGTCTGGAAAGAAATGCCGGCAGAATCTTTTGAATAAAAATCGGACACATTATGAAGCTTCGTTTCTTTACCCTTACCTTGTTTGCCGCGCTCCTGGCGCTCTCCTGCGGAGATCCCGAACCCGCGCCCGCACCCGTGACACTCTCTGCCAATCCCTCGAGCCTGAACTTCGACGCAAGCGGCGGGACCCTTGATATTACTATCACCAGCGGCATCAAGCCCGACATCAGCTGCTCCGACGCCTGGATCAAGCTGACGGAAGGCAGCTATGCCTCCAACAGCCTCAAATTGAGTGTCACTGCCCAGGAGAACACGGGTACGGCCAGCCGCTCAACCTCCATCCGCATTATCGGCGAAAAGCAGAGCCTCATGGTATCCGTCACACAAGGCATCCCGCAAGTCAAGCTTTCGGTTGACAAGACCAGCGTCTCCTTCGACCGTTTCGGCGGCGAAGCCAGCTTCACCGTCACCTCGTCCGTGCAGCCCACGATCAGTTCCGACGCTGCCTGGTGCGGTGTCGAGACGGGCCAGATCAACAGCAGGCACGAGACCACCGTCACCCTGTTTGCCGGTGCAAACCGTGCATCTGCCGCCGGCAACGGCACGGTCACCGTCAAGTGCGGCAACGAAAGCGTGAGCGTCAAGATCTCGCGCGAAGCTTCCGCCAGCATTCCGACGGCCAGCGCAGAAGCCCTCACCCCGGAAATGGTATTCAACGCCATGGGTCCGGGCTGGAACATGGGCAACCACATGGATGCCATCGCGAACGGCGTCGCCGCTGAAACGGTCTGGGGCAATCCGAAATGTACCCAGTCCACCTTTAACGGCGTAAAGGCAGCGGGCTTCAAAGCCGTACGCATCTGCACCACCTGGGAAGGGCATATCGGCAAGGCGCCTGGCTATCGCCTGGACGAGAAATGGCTGAGCCGTGTAGAAGAGATCGTCGGCTATGCCGAGAAGGCCGGCCTGGTGGCCATCGTCAACACGCACCACGACGAGAGCTACTGGCTGGACATCGCCAAAGCCTACAACAATACCTCCCAAAACGAGAAGGTGAAGGAGGAAATCTTCAATGTCTGGACTCAGATTGCCAACCGATTCAAGGACAAGGGTGAATGGCTGGTCTTCGAGTCGTTCAACGAGATCCAGGACGGCGGCTGGGGCTGGAGCGCCGCCTTCCAGGCAGATCCTGAAGCGCAGTACAAAGTGCTCAACGAATGGAACCAGGTGTTTGTCGACGCGGTCCGCACCACGGGGGGCAACAATGCCACGCGCTGGCTGGGCATCCCGGGCTATGCGGCCAGTCCCACGTTCACCATCCCCGGCCTGAAACTCCCGAAAGACTACACTTCCGCCAACCGCCTGATGGTGGCCGTCCACGACTACGATCCGTACGACTACACCTTGAACGATCCGCTGGTACGCCAGTTCGGCCACACCGCCGACCCCAACCTCAAGATCAGCGGTGACAACGAGGCCGGCCTCCGCTGGACCTTCGGACAACTGAACGACACCTACATCAAGAAAGGCATTCCCATGTATCTGGGTGAAATGGGCTGCTCCCGCCACAAAGACGAGGATCTCCCCTACCAGAAGTATTACATGGAATATTTCTGCAAGGCCGCTGCCGACTTCCTGATGCCCATGTATCTCTGGGACAACGGTGCCAAGGGCATCGGCCCGGAGAAACACGCCTACATCGACCACGGCACCGGCGCCTTCATCGACGACACGGCCAAGGAACTGGTCGGCCTCATGGTGAAAGCCGTCACGACGAAAGACCCGGAATACACACTGGACAGCGTCTACAATTCCGCGCCGTAATCCCTTGCGTCATGCCGGGCTTGACCCGGCATCTCCTGACTCAGAACCCTCTGCCGAACTGGACCCAGTAGCGGCTTTCCATTTCGGCCCAGCGACGGGCGGCCAGCTCGTAGATGTAGGCCGTGTAGGCATTGAGGAGATCGGGGGTGGCAGCTTTGGTCGGCAGACCGTCCAGCGCCTGCTTTTCCAGGGCGAGAATCTCTTTGTTGAAGCCTTCCTTGGTCGTCTGCCAGGCGAGCGTGGCCAGTTTGTTGGTCCGGCGGAAAGACCAGAGGATACAGTCGGGGACATACTGCTTCTGGCCGCAGGTCCAGAAGGCTTCCGGAACGGCCGTATTGCCGCAGAAGATGGGGATGCGGGGGCTCTGGCCCGGATTGTCGACAGAGAACCAGCAAACGCCGCCAATGCTGTCGGGCAGCCAGTTGCGAAGCTGGGTGATGTGGGAATAGGCACACCAGGCCACGGCCACGGTCCGCTTGAAATCGATGGTGCCCGGAGCTATGGTGTTCAAGGTATTCTGCATCGTGGTGGTCAGCCAGGGATTGGCGACGGGACTGATGACGGTGTCGGCCGGATGGTCTTTCGTGGCCCGGCGGGCAATCTTCCAGTTCTTCGTCATGTCGTACTGCGTGCCTTCATAGGTTTCGCGGTACAGTGCCATCACTTCGCGGATATCGACCTTCTTCTCGGGCTTGACGGAGAAAGGCAGTTCTTCCATGTCCTCGTTCAGCCCAAGGGACGGAGCGAAATGACTGAGGATGAAGAACTCGCGGATGCCGTAATTCTTTCCTTTCGCGTAGCTGGCGTTGAAGGCCTTCCAGAAGAGGAAGGTGCCTTTACCGTCCCAGAGGCCGTTTTCCAGCGCTACCTGCTCCACATTGTCGGAAGCCATCATGTCCTTGCTCTTTCGGTCAATCTTGCCGATGCGGGGGATATTGGCCGAGACGGCGACATGGTCGTCGGGCACGCGCCGGGCGACCCAGGCTGCGCCGATCTTGTTCTTGCCGACGCCCACGATCTCGAATTGCCAGACCTCGTTCTTGTCGGCCACCGTCAAGCATTCACCGGTGTCGCCATAGCCATACTGCTCAGCCAGCGAGCCCATCAGCCGGATGGCATCGCGGGCGTTGTCACAACGCTGCAAAGCAACGCGTTCCAGTTCCTCGATGGTGAACCAGCCGGCCGGATTGACCAGGGTGTCCGGACCCACGAAAGTGGTTTCGCCGATTGCCAGCTGTTTTTCGTTCAGGCAGGGATAGGCCGTGTTCAGGTAGGCGTAGGTATGGGCAACCTGTGGGATCTCCCCCATCAGCCGCACACCCGTGGTGTCGCCATGGAAAGCCGTGTGCATCGTTCCGCGGAGGACCGGATGCATCGCGCCGGATCTATGATAGGCTTCCGGCTCCATGTACGCCCAGGTACGATAGCCGCCGTCGCAGGTATGTGAGGTGATGACCGATCCGTCGGTCGAAGCGAGGCGCCCGACCATGATGGACGTGCAGTTTTCACCGTCGTAGACTTCTTGTGCAAACAGGAAAGCGCTCACGCAGAGCGCAGCGAGAAGGAGGAGGTATTTTTTCATAGGAACGGGATTATCTAGAATTCGGGGAAGGCCGGATTGCCGGCAGGCGTCAGGGCGATGCATTCCATCTCGACCAGCCAGGCCGGGCGGCAGACGGGAGCGTGTACGTAAAGGGCCGGGAGCGCGGGACATGCCTGCGCAAGAATGGCTTTGACAGCGGGAAAATCAGCCGGGTCACGGAGATAGACGATGGCCATGACGATGTCCCGGGACCCTGCGCCAGCCTCGTCCAGCAGGGCGCCGACATTCTCCAGCATCCTTTCCGTCTGCTTCCGGACATCGCCTTCGTACAGTGTCCTGCCCTTCGCATCGATGCTGGCCGTCCCGCTGATATACACTTGTTTGCGGTCGCCATAGGTTACGGTGGCGCCGCGCTCGAAGGTTACCCCATAGTCGGCGGTGGGACTCAGATGGGAGGCGGCATACAGGTAGCCGAGCTGGCCCGGCTGCAGGCCGCCGATACTATAGGCGTCCATTTCGACCAGATGCTGCCAGTCCGGGGCCCGGCCTTCGATGCCGGTACTGGCGATAAAATGGGTGTCGGCCGTCAGGCCGATGGTTTCGAAGTATTCCCGGCGTCCCTTAACGACTCCGTTATAGTTGCAGTCCACGTCGCGGACGAAAATCCAGGTCCGGATGGTCTGGTCAGCCAGGGAAAGGCCTTTCTGCGCCAGCAATGCGCCATAGTCCTGGAAAATGCCGGACATCTGGGCATAGGAGCCGTCGCCTTCCCGCACGAGCGATCCGTTCCAGAAGTGGGCGTAGCCATTGTGCGACGGTACTCCGGCGGTTTCATCCATCGGGTCGGTCGCGTACAGCCAGGCTGCGATGCGCGTGCCGTCGAGCGGCTCCTGCTGCACGACAGACGTGGGAACTTCGGGCATCCGTCCGAGGGCCTGCTTCAGCTGCGGATACTGGTTGGTGGCATCGCTGAGGAAAAAGCGGCGGAAATGGACGGTCCGGCCTTCGGCGGCTGCCGCACAGGCCTCCAGCACGGTATCCAGCTGGCGTTCAAAACCCAGCGAAGGATCTGTTACGGTAATCAGTATATGATATTCTGCGAATGCTCCTTCTTTCGGGGCAAAGTGTGAGGTTTGGGTTCTTGTACTCATTATGGGCCCGAATTTACGCATTTTTTTATAAATTTGCAGAATAACAAGCTGCAAAAGCGGATGAACCGGTCCCAAAAAGTCGCTGCCCTTGTGATGACGTTGCTCTCAGGTGTCGCCATCTATGTTTTTTTTGCATTCCGCTATCCTTATCACCTGCATTTTCAAGAGCAATACCAGTTGTTTGAATGGACCTGGGCCTATTTTGCAGAGCTCAGCCGGGTGCCGGGTGGAGTGGCGGACTGGCTGGGACGCTGCGTCACGCAGTTTTTCTATTATGCACCTGTCGGAGCTGTGCTCATGGCCTTGCTGCTCTGCGCCGTTCAGCTGATGACCTGGGCTGTCTGCCGGCACCGTTCGCTGGCCCTCTATACGCTGAGTTTCCTTCCGTCCGTACTCCTGCTGGCTTTTTATTGCGATGAGAATGCCCTGGCCGGCGCCGCATTTGCCCTGCTGCTCGCCCTCTGCGGCGTGGCTGTCGGACAACGGATCCAGAACGACCGGCTGCGCCATGTGGCAGAAGTGGTGCTGATTCCCGTAGTCTACTGGATATGCGGTCCGCTCTGCTTCGTTTTCGTGTTGGCCACGATTCTGGTGGAAGCATCGCGCTTCGGCCTGAAAATCTGGATCTTCTACATAGCCATGCTGGTGGTGTCCCTGCTCTGCACCCTCATCGCCAGCCGCATCTTCCCGTATACTTTGGAGCGCCTTGCCATGGGCGTCCATTATTACCGCTATCACAACATCCTGCCCGGCCTGCTTTACGGGGCCGCCATCGTTTCCGTACTGATCTGCCTGCTTTCCTGCTTCAAGCCCGGAAAGTTTGCGTCAGGCTGGCCGGCCGGCCTCGTGCTGTTCCTGGCCGTCGCCGCTTGTGGAAGCTGGCTGACCCTGCGTGCGGCTGACTCGGCCAAGGAGGAATGGATGCGCTACGACTTCATGGTGCGGATGCAGATGTGGAACCGCATCATGCTCACGGCCGACCAGCGCAATCCGGACACGCCCAAAACCGTTTCCTGCCTCAATCTGGCCCTGGACAAGACAGGACGCATGGCCGACAGCCAGTTCGAATACTTCCAGAACGGTCCCGACGGGCTGCTGCCGCCTTTCATCGGCGACCATACCAATCCCGTTTCCACCAGCGAGATCTACTGGCACCTGGGCATGGTGAATACGGCCCAGCGTTACATGTTCGAGGCCCAGGAAGCCATCCCCGACTTTCAGAAAAGCGCCCGGTGCTACCGGCGTCTGTCCGAGACCAATCTCGTCAACGGCGACGACGCAGTGGCGCGCAAATACCTCAAGGCGCTGCAACATACCATCTTCTACCGCTCCTGGGCCCGGGAGACCGAAGCCCTGCTGGATGCCGGAACGCTTTTCGAGAAAAGGCCGGAGCTGGCCCGCGCCCGCGCATTCCGCCTGCAGGAGCACGATTTCCTCTTCAGCGAAACGGAGATGGATTCGATGCTCGGCCTGTTGAAGGTAGAGCATCCCGAGAACAACATGGCGCTCGACTACCTGATGGCCTGGTGCCTGCTGCGCAAGGACCTGGACCGATTCGTGGAGTGCATCGGCATGGTGGACGCACCGGCCATGCCCAAGGCCTACCAGGAAGCGCTTCTGCTGCGCTGGGTCCTGACCCACAACAATTTCGAAGGGCTCCCGACCTATATTTCCCTGGCAAACGCCCGGCGTATCAGCCAGTTTATCACCGATCTCCAGGCCAAGACGTCCGAAGCCGAAATGCAGCGCAAGTACGGGGATACCTACTGGTTCTATTATTATTACCGCTACCGCTCCAGCCAACCCTAGCCTCCCGCATGAAACGATTGACGATACTCCTCCTGGCCTTGTTCGCGCTGGCGGCCTGTCATCCGAAAGCGCGCGATGCCGTTTCCATCGAAGCGCTGCCCGACATCTATCCCGATTATGTCGGTGTGACCGTGCCCGTGACCATCGCGCCGCTCGATTTCACGATCAAAGGCGCACAGGCACTTGACGTACTGCTGACCGCAGCCGACGGAACGGAACTCCGCAGCCGTGAAAAAGGTGCCACGCATTTCAGCGAGGGCAAGTGGAAGCAGTTGCTGCGGAAGAGCGTGAATGATTCAATCCGGGTGAGTGTCAGCGCTTTGCAAGATGGAAAATGGACGCGCTACGCTACGTTTTCCATCTATGTTTCACCCGACAGCATCGATTATGGCCTGACCTACCGCCTGCTGGAACCGGGCTATGAAATCTACAGCAAGATGGGCATTTACGAGCGGGAGCTCGCCTCGTTCAAGCAGCAGGCGCTCATCGAGAACACCCGCTTTGACGGTTGCGTGAACTGCCACGCCTACAACCACACCGACCCTTCTGCCATGACCCTGCACATCCGTGGCAGCCATGGCGCCACACTTCTGCTGAAAGAAGGCGACATCACAGCCTATGAGACGCGCACCGACAGTACGCTGGGCTTCTGCGTCTATCCCTATTGGCATCCTTCCGGAAAATATATCGCCTTCTCCACCAACAACACCCGCCAGGGCTTCCACGTGCAACCCGACAAAATCATCGAGGTGTTCGACCTGGATTCCGACCTGCAGGTCTATGATGTGGAACGCAATGAACTGATCACCGCACCGCAGGTAAAGCAGGCCGACATTTGGGAAACTTTTCCGGCTTTCTCGCCGGACGGAAAAACCCTCTATTTCACTGCAGCCGCAAAAGTGGCGATTCCCGGCGAACTGCCCAATTCCCGTTACAACCTCATGAAGGTGAGCTTCGATCCTGAAACCGGCACGATCGGGAAGGACGTGGAATTGCTGATCGACGCGGCTTCTGAAGGAGGAAGCATCTGCTTCCCGAAGCCTTCTTTCGACGGTCGTTACCTGATGTACACCCTCTGTGATTACGGCACCTTCTCGATCTGGCACCACGAATCCGACCTGTGGTTGCTGGACCTGCAGACCGGGGAACGCCGTCCGCTGGACGAGGTAAACAGCGCCGACACCGACAGCTACCACAACTGGAGTTCCAACTCCCGCTGGTTCGTGTTCTCGAGCCGTCGTGACGACGGGCTCTTCACCCGCCTGTACATCGCCCATATCGACGAAAACGGCGTTGCCGGCAAACCCTTCATGCTGCCGCAGCGCGATCCGGCAGACTACTACAGCGAGCTCTTTTTCTCCTACAATGTTCCCGAATTCATCAGCGGCCCCGTCCCCTTCAACAGCATCCGCGCCCAGCAGGCCATCAATGCCCCTGGGCGCGTACCCTTCGGCTTCCGCTGGTCCGATTAGTGTCCCTGCAATCTTCCTTTCCCATGATAGACGACATCCTTCAGTACAACAAGCAGTTCGTGGCGGAAAAAGGCTACGAGTCCCTCATCACCGATAAATATCCCGCCAAGAAACTGGCCGTGCTGACCTGCATGGACACGCGGCTGACGGAGCTGCTGCCGCGGGCGTTGGGCCTGCGGAACGGCGACGCCAAAATCATCAAGAACGCCGGCGGACTCATCCTGTCGGAGACGGATTCAGCCATCCGCTCGCTGCTCGTGGGCATCTACGAGTTGGGTGTCAAGGAAGTGATGGTGATCCATCATACAGGTTGCGGTGCCTGCCACATGAGTTACGATGCGTTCAAGCCTCACATGCTGAAATATGGCATTCCGGAATCAGTCCTTGCTGCGTGGCAGAAAAAAGGCATCGTCCGATGGCTGGACGGCTTCCACGACACGGAGGCTTCCGTACGCAGGACCGTAGAGGCCATCGTCAGCCATCCGCTCGTCCCGAGAGATATCGTCGTGCGCGGCTTCATCATCGATTCGGTAACGGGAGAACTGACTGAAATCCATTAATTTATGAAGAGATTCGCTTTGCCGCTGCTTGGCATGCTGGCAGCATTGTCGCTGTCCGTTCCAGCCTTCGCACAGGTCTCGAAATATGTCAATCCGATGATCGGGACCACGGGCATGGGGCACTGTTTCCCGGGCGCCTGCGCACCCTTCGGCGCCGTGCAGCTTTCGCCCGACACGGATACCATCCCCCACAATGTGAACGGGAAATACCAGGCGCGCGTCTATGATTATTGCGCCGGCTATCAGTATACGGACAACACCATCGTGGGCTTCAGCCATACACACCTCAGCGGCACGGGCCATTCCGATCTGGGCGACATCCTGCTCATGCCGCAGACCGGCGCGCTGCAACTGAATCCCGGCACGGCCGGGGATCCCGACAGCGGCTACCGGCAACGATTCAGCCACGAAACGGAGCATGCTGAGCCGGGCTATTACGAAGTGACGCTGTCGGACAGTGGTGTCCGTGCCCGGCTTACCGCGACGCAGCGGGTCGGCATGCATCACTACACCTTCCCGGAAGGCAGCCCGCAGCGGCTGGTCATGGACCTGCTGCACGGCATTTACAACTACGACGGCAAAGTGCTCTGGTCGCGCATCCGGGTACTCAGCGACAGCTTGCTGGTCGGCTACCGGATCACGGACGGCTGGTCGCGCGGCAACTATACCTATTTTGCCGTTTCTTTCTCCAAACCCGTTGTCAATTATGGCTATGCCGACCGGAAAAACCCGGCTTACCGGGGCTTCTGGCGCAAGTTCGACATCCACCACAACTTCCCGGACATTGCCGGGCGCGCCGTCACGGCCTATTTTGAATTCGACGGTTCCTGCCCCGACCTGGAGGTGAAAGTCGCCCTATCGGGCGTCTCGGAGGAGGGCGCTTTGAAAAACCTGGCCGCCGAAGCTGGCGGGAAATCGTTCGAGCAGGTCCGGCGCGAGACGGCGCAGGCATGGGAACGCGAACTTGGCGTAGTGGCGTGCGAAGGCTCGGAAGACCAGAAGGCGAGCCTCTATACCGCTTTGTATCACACGATGATCAATCCGTCCGTTTACATGGACGTGGACGGGCGCTACCGCGGCGTTGACGGGGAAATCCATCAGGCCGAAGGTTTTACGAACTATACGGTGTTCTCTGTCTGGGACACCTACCGGGCCGAGCATCCGCTGCTGGGCCTGCTCAAGACCGGCCGCAACACCGACATGGTCCGCTCCATGCTGGCGCACTGGCAGGAGAATCCCGTGGGAATGCTGCCTGTGTGGAGCCTGATGGGTAACGAAGGCTGGTGCATGACGGGCTATCATGCCGTCAGCGTGGTGGCAGACGCCCTCGTCAAGGGCGCCGCGATCGACCCGGATGAGGCCTTCGCCGCCATGGTAGCCACGGCCGACTGCCCGTACTGGCCTTCCCAGCAGGATTACATCCGGTACGGCTACGCGCCTTTCGACAATGACGGCACGGCGGCTTCCAATACGCTGGAATACAGTTTCGACGACTGGAGCATCTGCCATGCGGCACAGGTTCTGGGACGGGAAGACATCGCGGCAGCTTTCCTGGATCGCGCGCGCTCCTATCAGAATACTTTCGACCCTTCCAGCGGCTTCGCCTCGCCCCGCTACAAGGACGGCCATTTCAAGGCGGACATGGATCCCCTGCAGACCTCCGGCGAAGGATTCATCGAGGGAAACTCCTGGAACTTCTCCTTCCATGTTCCCCAGGATCCCCGCGGGCTGATGGACTGCATGGGCGGCGAGAAAGTGTTCCGGGAGCGGCTCGACGCGCTCTTTGACATGGACCTGCCCGAGAAGTATTACGAAGACAATGAGGACATTACGGCCGACTGCCTGATCGGCGGCTATGTGCACGGAAACGAGCCCAGCCACCACATCCCCTATCTCTATGCCTGGACCACGCAGCCCTGGAAGGTGCAGGACCGCATCCGCACCATCCTCGACAGGATGTACCGCAACGACATCCGCGGCCTGGGCGGGAACGACGACTGCGGGCAGATGTCCGCCTGGTACATCTTCTCCGTGATGGGCTTCTATCCCGTGGCACCGGGCTGCGACCAGTACGTGCTCGGAGCGCCGTACCTGCCATACATGAAAGTGACGCTGGAAAACGGGAACACCATCGAGATCAAGGCGCCGGGCGTCAGCGACCGCAAACGCTACGTACACAGCGTCCGCCTCAACGGGAAGCCGATCTCCCGCCTCTATCTGACTCACGAAGAATTGATGCAGGGTTGCACCCTCGAATTTGACATGAGCGAGCGCCCGAACCGCAAGCGCGGTCTCGCTCCCGCAGACAAGCCCTATTCCCTTACCCCAATAGCTTTGCGCTGATTGTCCTTGAGAATGAGAATTCTGCTTGCATTCGTCCTGGTGTTGCTGCTGGCGGGCTATGTCTGCTGGCATCTGGTGCGGATTACGCCGTGGGGATGGGTGGCCAAAGTGGTGGTGGCAGGCTTGTTCCTGCTCTGGATGGCCAGTTCATTCAGTACGTTCGTCCTTTCCGAGCGGCTGCCTGTCCGTTGGGCGACGCGGTTGAATGAGGTGGGACATCCGTGGATGATTGCTTTCCTGTATCTGCTGATTCTCTTCCTTGTGGCCGATGTGGCATCGCTTTGCCGCATTCTGCCGAAATCGCTCACACAAGACAGTACGGCAGGATTCTGCTCTGTCATCGGATTGATCACCGTCCTGCTTTTGGCCGGTCATTTCCATTACAAGCACAAATACCGGGAAGTCCTCACCCTCCAAACGGAAAAAGCGCTGGAGAAGCCCTTGACCATCGTGCTGGCCAGCGATCTTCATCTCGGCTATCACAATGGCAAGCCGGAATTGAATCGTTGGATCGACCTGATCAATGCGGAAAATCCGGATCTGGTGCTCATTGCCGGAGACCTGATCGATTTCCGGCTGAGGCCCGTACTGGAAGGGAACCTTGCCGAAGCCTTTCACCGGCTCCAAGCCCCGGTCTGGACGGTTCCGGGCAACCACGACTACTATGACGACTTTGAAAAAGCCTCGGATTTCTTCCGGGAAGCCGGAATCCGGCTACTTCGGGATACAGTCGTGGATTTTTCCGGCATCCGCATCATCGGACGTGACGACCGGTCGCAAGCCGGGCGAAAGCCGCTTTCAGCGCTGGCAGATACAACGGGTGCGTTTACCCTCCTGCTGGACCATCAGCCCTATAATCTGGATGAAACTGAAGCCGCCGGCATTGATTTCCAGTTCAGCGGCCACACGCACCGCGGACAGGTCTGGCCCATCACATGGATTATAGATTCCATGTATGAAAAATCCTGGGGCCATCTTACGCGGGGCGGAACACACTATTACGTCACTTCCGGTCTGGGCATCTGGGGTCCGACCATCCGCATCGGCACCCGTTCGGAGTACATGGTCCTGAAACTCGTTTCCCAATAAGAAATCCATTTATTTTTAAATAAATCCATGAAACGCTCCTTTTTCATCATCCTGCTGGCGGCCCTGCTTTTCCCGGGCTGCAACTGCAAATCCCAGGAATGCGCGCCTTCGGCCCTGGATGTCATCATGACCCGGACCAGCATCCGCAATTTTACCGGTGAACCTGTCGCCAAAGAACAACTGGAGACCATCCTGAAAGCCGGCATGGCCGCACCGACCGCCATGAACGGCCAACCCTGGCGCTTCGTCGTCGTTACCGACAAGGACAAGATCGCGAGCGTGTTCGGTGCAGGCCCGCGCAGCGGCATGTTCACGACCGCCGGCGCCGTCATCGTGGTCTGCGGCCAGACGACCGCAATGCGCAAACCCTTCGGCCAGCCCGACGGTCCCGAAACCGAACAGCCCAACATGTTCTGGTACGAAGACTGCTCCGCAGCCGCTGAAAACATCCTGCTGGCAGCTCATGCCCTCGGCCTCGGCGCCGTCTGGACAGCCGGCTATCCGGCCCAGGAGCGGATCGCTCCCATCGCCGCCGCCCTCGGCATCCCGGAGAAAGTAGTGCCCCTCTGCATCATCCCTGTCGGCGTCCCGGCCGAAAACCCGGCTCCCAAGGACAAATGGAAACCGGAGAACATCCACTGGGAGCAGTGGTAAGCCGGGTTCTGTACACGGGCGGCAACATGCAGGAAGTCAAGCAGCTCTGTGGAGACAAGCTGCTTGCTCCCTACTTCTGCATGGGCTTCTCAATCCTGTCGATCCTGACGGACGACGGCATCGTGACGATCGATGAAGGCGATACCGTCGTCCGTGACGACGACGGCCGCCTTCATGTAGAGAAATGGATCCGGTCCTAGCTGCCCCGGCCGGAAAGCCGTGGCATTTACCTATCTGGATTTCAGCGTTTTATGCAAAATCGGTTGCGCATTTTGACGCAACCGATTTCATTTAAAGAACTATATGTCAGTGGGTTATCTGCCACGGATCTTTTCAACGGAAAAAATCGTATCTTTGTCCATCACAAGAAGAACGTTCATGGCAAAAGTCTATGTCGCCTCCAGTTGGCGGAATCCCTATCAGCCTGCGGTTGTTGCGCAATTGCGTGCGGCGGGGCACGAAGTATATGATTTCCGCGATCCGGAAGAGAATCCCGGTGGATTCCACTGGGCGGATGTTGACCATCACTGGCAGGAGTGGTCGCCCCGTGAGTACATCGACCATCTGGAGCATCCGGTGGCTGAGAAAGGCTTCGGCGCCGATTTGCGGGCGATGGAGTGGGCAGAATGCTGTGTTCTCGTCTTGCCCTGCGGCCGCAGCGCCCACACTGAGGCCGGCTGGTTCGCCGGCCGCGGCCTGAAGACCATCGTCTACATTCCTGAGAAACAGGAGCCGGAATTGATGTACAAACTTTTCGACGCCGTCGTCGACTCCATCGATGGCATTCTGAATCTTCTGTAAATTTGAAATTATGAAAGTTTGTGTCATCGGCGGGGCCAATGTGGATATCACGGCCACTTCAAGGAATCATTTCATTGCGCGGGATTCAAATCCCGGCACGGTGCGACTTTCGTTTGGCGGCGTAGGGCGCAATATTGCGCACAACCTGGCGTTGCTGGGCGACAACGTTTGCTTCGTCACGCGTTTTGGCGGCGACGCCTTCGGGCAGATGCTGCAGGTTTCCTGTCGGGAGATCGGGATGGACATCTCGCTCTGTGAGGCCTGTCCCACCTTGCCCAGCGCCTGTTTCGCCAGCATCAACGACAGCAATGGCGAAATGCTGGGCGGCGTGGCAGATATGGTCGTGACTGAAAGCATCTCGACCGGCTGGCTGACCGAACGGATCGATGCCATCAACAAGGCCGACGCCATAGTGGCTGATACGAATCTTCTGCCCGGAACGCTCGCCTGGCTCATCGACCATGTGACAGCCCCTCTTTACATCGATGCCGTCTCCGGGCCCAAGGCTGTCCGCCTGGTAGAAGCACTGAATTTAAGCGAGTCTAAACGTTTATTCTCGTTTAAATGCAATGCGCTGGAGTCACAGACGCTCTCCGGTGTGAACCTTTTTACGCGGCGCTATGTCACGCGAGGCGCTGAAGGACTTGAAGTGACGGCTGGCGGCCGGACATCTCTGTTTCCAGCCCTCCCATGCACAGTCCGCAACGCCACGGGCGGCGGCGATGCGCTGCTGGCAGGCATCGTCCACGCCGGCCCCGATGCCTCCGTGGAAGAAGCTGCGCGTATCGGCCTTTTGTGCGCCCGTTGCGCGGTAGAAGCCGACGAGGCTGTCAATGAACAATTGAAGTATCTCCCATTATGAAAGAATATCTGGAACTCTCCCCGGCCGTAAAGGCCGCCATGATGGCCGGCGAACCGGTCGTCGCTCTGGAATCTACCATCATTTCCCACGGTATGCCTTATCCGCAGAACGTAGAAACGGCCCTGCGGGTGGAAGAGGCCATACGCGAATCCGGTGCCGTCCCGGCTACTATTGCCATCATCGGCGGCCGCCTCAAGGCTGGCCTGACGGCCGATGAAATCGAATATCTCGGAAAAAAAGGACCGGCCGTCACCAAAGCCTCGCGCCGCGACCTCCCCGTACTGGTCGCCCGCGGCGCCGACGGCGCCACCACCGTGGCTACTACGATGATTATCGCACATCTGGCTGGTATCCAAGTCTTTGCCACAGGCGGTATCGGCGGCGTCCATCGCGGCGCAGAAACTACGATGGACATTTCGGCTGATCTGGAAGAACTCGGCCGGACGCCCGTGATGGTCGTCTGTGCCGGTGCCAAGGCCATCCTCGACCTGGGCCTGACGCTGGAATATCTGGAAACCAAGGGCGTACCCGTCATCGGCTTTGGAACCGAAGAACTGCCGGCGTTTTATACCCGGACCAGCGGCTTCAAGGTTGATTACAGGATTGACACACCGGAAGAACTCGCCGCGGCCTTCCGTGCCCAGCAGGAAATGGGCCTGGGCGGTGGCATGCTTGTCACCAACCCGATTCCGGAGGAATATTCCATGGATCCGGCCCGCATCAATGCGGCCATCGACCAGGCTGTCGCCGACTCCCGTCGCCTGGGCATTCACGGCAAAGAAGTTACGCCTTATCTGCTCGCCCGTGTAAAAGAACTCACCGGCGGTGACTCCCTGGACGCCAACATCCAGCTCGTCCTGAACAACGCCCGCCTGGCAGCCCGCACCGCGAAGGAGTTATTTCTCCGCTAGACATCAGCGAGAAACTACCGTGGCAGATAAGCCGCTGTAGATGAGCGTTTTACTCAAAATCGGTTGCGCATTTTGACGCAACCGATTCTTTTTAAATCGTTGATTGTCAAACATTTGCCTGCCACGGATAAAAATATATTTGCATAAAAGAGTCTTCGCGTTGTATCTTTGTAGAAACCTTAATGTGTGAACGATATGAAGGGAAGAAACAGGGTTTTCAAGGTGGGAGCGCTCCACCACATCTACCAGCGGACCATCGATGGTTATCTGATCTTTTATGACAAACGGGATTTTCTCGTTTTCTTCACGTTGATTTGTACGATTGCCAGAAAGTACAATATCCAAGTGCTGGGAATCTGTCTGATGTATGACCATATCCATCTGCTGGTAAAGGCTTCCTCAAAAAAAGATCTGTCTGCTTTTGTCCGGGAATATACATGTCGCTTCTCCCGGCAAAGGAATATCCGTTACCAAAGAAAGGGAGACTTCTTCCGTCATCGGTTTGGCAGTGCACCCAAGGTGGAAGAAAAAAAGGCTCGTACAGCCATCGCCTATCTGTACAATAATCCGGTTGAAAAACATTTATGTGGAAAAGCCGAAGAGTTCCAATGGAATTTTCTAGATTATTCACAAAATGACCATCCTTTTTCAGAACCTTTTACTATCCGATCGGCCCGGCGGGTAATGCGCCGGGCAGTTGCGGAAGTGCGAGTTCTTCGGGAATCAGATATTCCTTTGGGATACGATTTCATTGACAGGATCATCAAAGGCTTGACTCCCAAAGAAATCAGGCAGTTGACCGACTATATCATCATCCAATATAACTGTGTCGATTATCAAGACTTATCTTCTTATTACGATGATTTTGAGACGCTATTGATCGCTGTTCACTCCAATACCGGAAGTGAATACCAGATCAAAGAAGAAATCACGCCGGGCTCAGACACCATTTTCAAAAAAATGTCCGCGACAATCAAAAAGATGACGCATTTCAAAGACATGAAGGAAGTACTGGCTCTGTCTGACATGGAAAAACGAAGAATCGCCTGGATACTGTCAGCAGAAACAGGTGCTACTCCCCGCCAGATCTCCAAGTACCTGCAGCTGCCTCTCACCTGACCAGAAGAAACCGTGGCACTAAAATCACTGACACTCAAATAGATAGGCAAAATCGGTTGCGCTTATTTACGCAACCGATTTTGTTTAAATTATTCATAATCAATCGGTTATCCGCCACGAAAAACCCACAAAACACAATTCAGGTGGCAGGTATCAAAGGATAATGCCTTCGTGGCGGAGGAGCCAGGTTTTGCGGTCGAGGCCGGCGGCGTAACCGGTGAGGCTGCCGTCGGCGCCGATGACGCGATGGCAGGGGACGATGATGGCGATGGGGTTATGGCCCACGGCGCCGCCGACAGCCTGCGCGGACATCCGGCCGGATCCGGCAAACCGGCTCCCGGGAAGCGCAAAGCCCCGGTCGGGCGGTGTCAGCCTGGCGGCTATCCGGCCATAGCTCATCGTCGTCCCGAATGGTATTTCGAGCAGGATCTTCCAGACGGACTTGCGGAAAGGAGTTCCTTGCAGAAGCAGCGGCGGTGTGAAATCAGGCGCATGCCCGCTGAAATAGCAGTCGAGCCAGCGCACCGTGTCTTCGAAGACAGGAAGCAAGCGGGTCACACTGTCCAAGCAAAGCTTACCAGAACTGGACGAGGGACGGTCAAAGCCGAGGCTGAGGAGCGCTTCCCCGTCGCCCGTCATCGTCATGCCGCCCAGCGGCGAATCATAGTGCCAGATTGCCAGCATCGTTCAGGCGCGTTTCACGCGACGGGTTTGAAGGACGACGGAAAAGATGATGAGCGAAAGCCCGATCCAGAACGACCATCCGACCTCGTGAATCTCGTCGAAGAGGATGGCGGCGATGATGATGCTGTAGACAGGTTCCAGGTTATAGGTCAGGTTGACCGTGAAGGCGTTGAGCTTGCGCAGGGCCTGCAACTGGAAGAGGAAGGGCACGATGGTGAATACCGAACCCAGCAGGAGGAGCCAGACGATCTCGATGCCGACAGGCGCGTGGGGTTCGGCGGGAAACAGCCAGGCGTGGAGCGGCATGCAGAGCGTCAGGAACAACGCACCGCCCACCAGTTCCCAAAGGAGCATCGTAGCCGTATCTTCCCCGGTGCTTTCCGCCACATTGATGTTCAAGATGGCGAATACCGAATAGATAGCCGCCGACAACAGGCCGAAGGCGATGCCGAGCCGGTAGCGCACGTCCAGGCTGAAGATCAACAAGACGCCCGCGATGGAAATGAAACTGATAAGGACCTCCGGCCAGGAAAACTTCTTGTGGCCGATGACCGGATTGAACAAAGTCGTGAAGAAGCAGGTCGTGGCAATGCACGCTACGCCGACCGACACATTCGAGGCCTGGATGCTCGCATAGAAGCATACCCAGTGCAGGGCCAGCAGGATGCCGCAGGCCGCGATGCGCAGCAGCGCCGGCCGTGCCACCTTGTGCAGCCGCCCGCCCACGGCCATCACCAGCGCCAGCGTCACCACGCTGACCAGGATCCGGTACCACACCAGCGGAATTCCGCTGAGCGCGATAAGCCGTCCGAAAATGCCCGTCCAGCCAGCCAGGAAGACGGCTGTGTGCAGGATGATCAGCGTGCGGGTGGTGTCTTTCATAGCGGAGCAAAAGTAAACATTTTGGCCGGGTTGGGCAAAAATTCGCTAATTTTACATCATGAAAACGATTCGCAATATCATTCTGGCAGCACTGGCAGTCCTGCTGCTGGTCCCTTGCGTTCAGGCGCAGGACCTGCCCCGTTTCAAGAAGATGGTCAAACAACTCAGCAGCGCGAAATACCAGGGGCGCGGCTACGCCCGTGACGGGGTCCGCAAGGCTGGCGCGTATATCGCCCGGGAATTTGAAAAATCGGGCGTGGATGAAGTGACGATGCAGCCCTTTACACTGAATATCAACACTTTCTGCGGAAATATGGAAATGTGGGCAGACGGGAAGAAACTGAAAGCCGGCTACGACTTTTCGATGCGGGAGTACTCCCCGGGCGCGCACGGCACATATCCCGTTTACCACGTGGACACCGCCAATTTCGATGCGGACCGACTGTTCGCCGACCTGGCCCGGCCCGAGTATGCCAACTGCTTCGTATGCTGCGAATTCTGGTTCACCTATAAGCACCGCGCGGCCTTCTCCAAATTGCAGAAAGCCGGAGAATGCACGAACGCAGGCCTGCTCTATGAATGGACCTCCCCCATCAAGTTCTACAAGGCATACGGCGAAAAGGTGGTCGACAAGCCCATCATCTGGGTAACTCCTGAAGCCATCGCCGGTGTCAAGTCCATCAAAGTCAACATCGACAACGAGTTCCTGCCCAATTACCAGACAGAGAACGTGATCGCCAAGGTCAATGGCCGCCGTCACGACGGCTGCTACGTTTTCACGGCCCATTACGACCATCTGGGCAACCTGGGCAAGAAAGTCTATTATCCCGGCGCCAACGACAATGCCTCCGGTACGGCCGCCATCATTACGCTCGCGAAGTATTATGCTGAAAATCAGCCTGAATACGACATGTATTTCATCGCTTTCTCCGGCGAGGACGCCAATCTGCGCGGCTCGACCTGGTTCGCGGAGCATCCGGTCGTGCCGCTCAACCAGATCCGCTATCTGTTCAATCTCGACATGATCGGCGACAACAATCCCGTCCAGTACTGCGAGGTAAGCGATGCCGGCATGCCGAAATATGAAGTATTTGAGGCCGTCAACCGAGCGCACGGCCTGTTCAAGGCCCTGAACCGGGGAGAACTGGCTGCCAACAGCGACCACTATCCCTTCGCCACCCGCGGCGTCCCCTGCATCTTCCTGGAGAACCAGGAAGGCGACGCCTTCCCCTACTACCACACCCCGGCCGACAACATGAAAACCGTGAAGTTCGACAGCTACATTCCTGTTTTCAAGCTGGTTACTTCCTTTATCGAGCAAGACGTCAAATAATATGGAAACCGTTTCCGGAAGAATACGCTCCTTCCCCCGGCAGCTTGTCCGGAGTGCCGCGTCCTTCCCTGTCGAGGCGCTGCTTGGCGTGACTTTTTTCGTGCTGTATCTCCTAGATGAGAAGTATCATGCTTCCGATGTTTTCTGGCTGTCTTTCTTTCCGCTCTATGTCCTGACGTTCACCCTGCAGCGCCTCAACTGGAAAATACCCTATGTCCTTTCGTATTTCCTTTGGATTCCCGTCAGACTGCTGTGCAAGGAATCCGGCTGGGCGATCGGCATCGCCTGGCTGCTGGCCGTCATCCTACTGTTGCTCGGGAACAAGAAGCTGGAGGATGATGCCCTTGCCGAGCATGACGTGCATGTCGTCCGGCAGACGTTCATCGCATTCCTCATCGGCGGAACCCTGTTGATGGTGCTGGAGGCTGTATTCGGGAGTATCCTGTATCTTTTCACAAGCGGGAGGAACAGCATTGACAAGATGCTTGCAGATATAGCGGTGTTTGTCGCTTTCATCCTCTTCCCTTTGCTTTGCTGCACCCTGCTGTCCGAGAAACCGTCTTCCGATAATTCCCGCATCATTGGGATCCTGACCGACAAGGTGCTGGCTCCGGCTCTTGTGCTCTACGCAATGATTCTGTATGTGTACGCCGCCATCATCCTGATTCATTGGGAATTGCCCGTCGGCGGCGTTGCCTATATGGTACTGAGCTTTCTGGCTGTCGCTCTGGCCGTCTATCTGCTGCGTACCCATTTCGGAGAGCGCAATTTCGCCTGGTTCTTCGATCATCTTTCCCTCATTTGCCTGCCCCTGCTGGTGCTGTTGTGGATAGGGTCTTTGCGGCGCCTCTCAGACTATGGGCTGACCACTTCCCGGGTGTATCTCCTTGCCCTGGTGGTCTTGATGACGTTGTTCGTGCTGATGCTCTTCCGCAAGCGCACGTGGAACTTCCAGCCGATGGCCCTGATCCTGGCCTGTGTAGCTGTGCTCCTGACCTATATTCCGGGAATCTCCGCGAAAGATCTGGGAATCCGCAGCCAGCAGAGGCGCCTGGAGCGGATCCTGCCCGAGGTGCTGGTTGACGGGAAATTCCCTGTTTCCGTCAACTGGACGGAAGCTGAAGAGGATCCTGCGGTGGAAGCCCTCTGGAAGCAGGTTGCGGAAGGCTGGGACTACCTGAAGACGAACATGCCTCCCGATGCATTTGAAGAGCGGTATGGTTCTTATGGGAAATGTCCTTTCGTCCTGATGAGAGGTGAGAAATTGTATCCTGCCAAGGATGGAATCGAGCACAATCTGACCGAAAAAGTCGATCTGGGCGATTTTACCATGCTGGTCCCTCCGGAGGAATATATTCAGAAAGAAGATTCCGTAAGGGTTTATTTCTTATCCAAAAAACAGCAACCAGATACCTTGCTTCAATGTCCTATTCTGGACCGGCTGAACGCAGAGGCTTCCGGCCAGCAGCTGCTGGTCTATGAAAACGAAAGCTACAAAGCTGTATTCTATTGGATTATCGATTATCGCGGTCCGGGCGACAATCCTGTCAAGAATTTCATTACCGGCGAGGAGGCCCTTTTCAGAAAAGCGGAATAATCCCCCGCTGGCAGTCGCAGGACTACCCGCGAAGATACCTTTGCCGTTCGTCCTCGGGGAATTTCTCGATGGCGTATCGGAGCATCGTGCGCGGTATGAGAGATGCCCGGTCGCGGCCGGGCATGACGGAAACGTCATCCCGGGCTTGACCTCCTTCGTCATCCCGGGCTTGACCTCCTTCGTCATCCCGGGCTTGACCCGGGATCTCCTGCAGCCAGGTTTCCAGGGCGGCTTTGTCGCGCTTGCCGGCTTCGCGGAGGAGCCAGCCGACAGCCTTTTGGATGAGGTCGTGGGGATGATGGAGAAGGATGTCGGCGATGGCGAAAGTATCGGAGAGTTGGCCGTGACGGATGAAGGTCATCGTACTGACGATGCCGATGCGCTGCTCCCAGATGGTCTTGCCATTGCGGGCCAGTTCATACAGCAGCGCGCGGTCCTTGTCGAGCAGCCACACGCCCAGCAGCGGATAGCATGACAGGTCCACCAGGTCCCAGTTGTTGATATACCGGGTATGGGCCAGATAGAAGTCGACACAAGACTCCCGTGAGATTCCGGATCGAGTCCGGAATGACGTATCATCAAGCTTCGTTGCCATCACACCGGACTTGATCGTTTCCGTCACCCCGGACTTGATCGTTTCCGTCACCCCGGACTTGATCGTTTCCGTCACCCCGGGCTTGATCGTTTCCGTCACCCCGGGCTTGATCGTTTCCGTCACCCCGGGCTTGACCCGGGGTCTCTTGTCCACATGTGCAAAGATCTCCACCAGCGCGAGCAGCGCGGCCAGACGCACTTCATGATATTCACTCGAAACACATTCTTCCAGGTCGGCGAAATCCAGCGCGCGCCAGCAGCCCTTGACGACTTCGCGCGTCACCGGCACCTTGATGCCCAGGAACTTGTCCCCCTCCCCATACTGACCCGGCCCGGTCTTGAAAAAACGGGAAAGACCGTCGACCTGCGAAGGGTCGGCGTGCGCGAGCATCTCTGTTAACAGAACATTCATTCTCCCCACTTCCGGCAGGCAGCACAGTCTTCATCCGGCTGGGTGGCGGCGTTGAGGGCGGCGTTGACCGCTTCGACCACCAGCGGCTCCATCACGGCGTAGCCTTCCGGAACAGGATGGACGCCGTCTTTGGAATAGGCAGGATTGAGGGCGCGGGACGGATCGTCCACTACCATCGAAGCGTAATAGTCGACATACGGGATGCCTTTCGACTCGGCGTAGGCACGGATCCGCTTGTTGAGCGCGGCGATCTTGTCGGCCGCATCGGTAAGGGCAGGACGCCAGCGGAAACCGGCTGCCGGAAGCACCGATGTCAGTACCACGGCGATGCCGTTGGCCTGCGCGAGCTCAGTCATCGAGATGATGTTGCCGAGCGTGAAGTCTTCGTTATAGGGCCCCTGATTCTCAGCCACATCGTTTGTCCCCGCATTGATAACCACCACCGCCGGATGCAGGTCGATGACATCCTGCCGGAAGCGAACCAGCATCTGCGCAGACACCTGGCCGCTGATGCCGCGGCCGATATAGCCGGTTCCATCAAAGAATGCCGGGTGATTGTCGGGCCAGATTTCGGTGATGGAATCGCCCATCAAAACGACGCGCGGCTGTCCCTCGGCAGGCGCCGCCAACGCAGCGTTCGCATCCGCGAAACGCTGCAGCCCGCCCCAATCCTGCGCAACGGCCGACGCCGCAGCCAGCAGCACGACGGCCAACATGATCAAATATCTTTTCATTGCACTACAACAGTTGTGGAATTCTTGTCCTTGCCCAGTTTCACCTTCAACTTCGCGTCGGCGGGGAGACCTTCGATGATGGCCTCCGAGACCGGGTCTTCGACGTAACGCTGGATGGCGCGCTTCAGCGGCCTGGCGCCGAACTTCGGATCGTAACCCACGTCGGCGATGAACTTCTTGGCCGCCTTGTCGATCGACAGCGAATAGCCCAGCTCCTTCATGCGCTTGTGCAGTTCCTTCAACTCGATGTCGATGATCTTGTAGATGTCCTCCTGCGTCAGCGAATTGAAATAGATCTGCTCGTCGAGCCGGTTCAGGAACTCCGGCGTGAAGACCTTGCCCAGTGCCTTGTCAATCAACGCATTCTGCGAAGCCGAACGATCTTCCGTCCCCGTGGAGAAACCGATCCCCCGGCCGAAATCCTTCAGCTCCCGGCTGCCCACGTTCGACGTCAGGATCAGGATCGTGTTCTTGAAATCGATGTAACGGCCCGCACTGTCTGTCAGACGGCCTTCGTCCAGCACCTGCAGCAGCAGGTTGAAAATGTCGGGATGCGCCTTCTCGACCTCGTCGAGCAACACGACCGAATAGGGCTTGCGGCGCACCTGCTCGCTGAGCTGGCCACCCTCGTTGTAACCCACATAGCCCGGAGGCGCACCGATCAGCCGGCTCGAGGAGAACTTCTCCCCGTATTCGCTCATGTCGATCCGGATGATGTTGTCGGCCGAATCGAACATGTATTCCGCAATCTTCTTGGCCAGATGCGTCTTGCCCACGCCCGTCGGTCCCAGGAACAGGAAGGTGCCGATCGGCTTGTTCGGATCCTTCAGGCCGGCCCGGTTGCGCCGGATGGCCTTCACGACTTTCGACAGCGCCTCGTCCTGCCCCACGACCACGCCACGCAGCACTTCCTCCATCTTCAGCAACCGCTCGCCCTCGCTCTCCGCCACTTTATAGACCGGGATGCCCGTCATCACGGAAACGACACGGGAGACCGTCTCCTCGTCGACCGTGCGGAAAGCATCCTCCACAGCCCCGGCCGCCTTCACGGCTTCCGCCACTTCCTGCTCCTTCTCGAGTTCCAGACGGTGCAATTCAGCCGCGCGCTTGAAATCGCCCGCCCGCGCCGCGCTGCGCTTCTCGGCCCGGATGGGCTCCAGCGAACTCTCGAGGCGCACCGCTTCATCGGTGCCTTTCATGTCGCCGATATGCACGCGGGCACCCGCCTCGTCGAGCACGTCGATGGCCTTGTCGGGCAGGCAGCGGTCTGAGATATAACGCTGTGAGAGCGTGATGCAGGCCTTGACTGCTGCGTCTGTATAGCGGACATGGTGATACTCCTCGTACCGGGATTTGATGCCCTGCAGGATCGCGAGGGTCTGGGCGTAGTCCGTAGGCTCGACCAGGATCTTCTGGAAACGACGTTCCAGCGCTGCGTCCTTTTCGATGTGTTCGCGGTACTCGTCGAGCGTCGTGGCGCCGATGCACTGGATCTGGCCGCGGGCCATCGCCGGTTTCAGCAGGTTGGCCGCGTCGAGCGAACCGGGCGAACTGCCGGCCCCCACGATGGTGTGGAGCTCGTCGATGAAGAGGATCAGGTCGGGATTCTTCTTGATTTCGTTGAGAATGGCTTTCACGCGCTCTTCGAACTGGCCGCGGTACTTGGTACCGGCCACCAGCGAGCCCATGTCGAGCGAGATGATGCGTTTCGAAAGCAGGGAGCGCGGCACGTCCTTGGCGGCGATGCGGAGGGCCAGGCCCTCCACCACGGCCGACTTGCCGGAGCCCGACTCACCGATGAGCACGGGATTGTTTTTCTTGCGGCGGCTCAGGATCTGGGCCAGGCGCTCGATCTCCGCCTCGCGGCCGACCACCGGGTCGAGTTCACCGCTGACAGCCGCCCGTGTCAGGTCATATCCGTATGACTCGACCAGTGACTTTTTGTCAGTCCCTTTTCCGCCCGGAGCGGAAGCAGCTGCACCGCCATCCGCCTCGTCATCCGGCACGTCAGCCGCCGACATCATGGTCTGCTCCATCACTTCGCGCAGCTTGCCGGGCAGCTTGGCCAGGTCGATGTTGCTGGTCTCGAGCGCGGTGGTGCAGGCCCCGTGCCACGACATCAGAATCTCTGCCATGAGCTGGGCCGGGGTCACTTCCCCGTGCATGCGGCGGCACGAGAGCAGAATCTCCTGCGACTTGTCACTCAGGGAGATAGAGCCCCTCTGCCCGAAGGGGATGGGAACCGGTGCGGCGATCTTGTCTTCGATCTCTTTCTTGACTTTCCGTATGTCCACGCCCAGCCCTTCCAGGATCTTCACGGCATCGGATTCACGGTAGCGCAGGATGCCCAGGAAGAGATGGTCGGGGGTGGCTATGTAACTGCCCAGCCGTGCCGCTTCTTCCAGCGCATAGTTGAGCACGATTTTCACTTCATTGGAATATCCATTGTCCATCTTGTCTTTCATTCTTGTTCAATTTGAATGAATCGCAAGTTAGCAAAAATATTGCCGAAATAATAATTTGTAATACTCATGAAAAATCCGTATTTTTACACGATATTTTGAAAGCAATTGAATAGCATAAAAAATGGAGATTGAAGAAGAGAATGGCGGTAGGATCATTCCTATCAATATAGAAAATGAGATGAAGTCGGCCTACATTGACTATTCCATGTCAGTGATCGTGGCCCGAGCCTTGCCCGATGTCCGGGACGGACTGAAACCTGTGCACCGCCGCGTGTTGTTCGGCATGAGCAACCTTGGCGTCACCTATAGCGGAGGCGTGAAAAAGTCGGCGCGTATCGTCGGCGACGTCCTCGGTAAATATCACCCCCACGGCGACTCCAGCGTCTACGACGCCATGGCCCGCCTCGCCCAGCCCTGGAACCTGCGCTATCTGCTCGTCCACGGCCAGGGCAACTTCGGTTCCATCGACGGCGACCCCGTCGCGGCCATGCGATACACCGAAGCCAAATTGCAGAAACTGGCCGAGGAAGTACTGGCCGACCTCGACAAGGATACCGTCGATTTCAAACCCAACTTTGACGAATCGCTCCAGGAGCCGACCGTCCTGCCGGCCAAGGCCCCGCTGCTGCTGATGAACGGCTCCAACGGCATCGCCGTGGGTATGGCCACCAACATGGCCCCCCACAACCTCGGCGAATGCTGCGACGCCATCTGCGCCTATATCGACAACCCCGACATCGACGTGGACGGCCTGATGCAGTACATCAAAGGTCCGGACTTCCCCACCGGCGGCATCATCCAGGGCACCCGCGGCATCCGCGATGCCTTCGAGACCGGCCGCGGCCGCATCGTCATCCGTTCCAAGACCAATATCGAAGTGTCGTCCTCCGGCCGCGAGACCATCGTGGTGACGGAGATTCCCTACGCCATCAACAAGCGGGAGCTGATCGAACGCATCGCCGAGCTCGTGGAGACCAAGAAACTCGACGGCATTTCCTATATCAACGACGAGAGCGACCGCGACGGCATGCGCATCGTCATCAAGTTGAAGCAGGGCGCCCCTTCGAACGTGGTGCTCAACAGCCTGTTCAAGTTCACCCCGCTCCAGTCGAGCTTCTCGGTCAACAACATCGCCCTGGTGGACGGACGCCCGAAACAGCTCAACCTCAAGCAACTCATCAAGTACTACGTACGCCATCGCCACGAAGTGGTCGTGCGCCGCACCCGCTTCGAGCTCAACAAGGCCCTCAAGCGCGCCCATATCCTCGAAGGCCTGCTCAAGGCCCTCGACATCATCGATGAGATCATCGCCCTGATCCGTGCCTCCCGCAGCGTGGCCGACGCCCGCGACGGACTGGTGGAACGCTTCGGTTTCACCGTGGAACAGGCCGACGCCATCGTGGAGATGCGCCTCCGCCAGCTCACCGGCCTGGAACGCGACAAGCTGCAGGCCGAGTACGACGAGCTCGAAAAGATGATCCACTACTACCAGCAGGTCCTCGAGAGCGAGGAGATGCAGATGGGCATCATCAAGGACGAACTGCAGGAGCTGAAAGAGAAATACGGCGACCCGCGCCGCTCCGAGATCGCCCTCACGGCCGAGGACTTCAACCCCGAAGACTTCTATCCGAACGAGGATGTGGTCATCACCATCTCGCACTACGGCTACATCAAGCGCACCAGCCTGTCCGAATACCGCTCGCAGAGCCGCGGCGGCGTCGGCGCCAAGGGCAGCACCACCCGCGACGAAGATTTCATCGAGCATATCTACGTGGCCAACATGCACAGTACGCTCATGTTCTTCACACAGAGCGGCAAATGCTTCTGGCTCAAGGTCTACGAAATTCCGGAAGGCGCCAAGGCCTCGAAAGGCCGCGCCATCCAGAACATCCTGCCCCTCACGGCGGAAGACCGCATCCAGGCCTACCTCAACGTACAGGACCTCGAAGACAAGGAATTCACCAACAGCCACTACGTCGTGCTGGCCACCTCCAACGGCACCATCAAGAAGACCCTGCTCGAGGCCTACTCCCGCCCGCGCGCCAACGGTATCATCGCCGTCAACCTGCGCGAAGGCGACGCCCTGATCGGCGCTGCCCTGACCAGCGGAAACTGCGAGATCCTGCTGGCCGGCAACCAGGGCAAATGCTGCCGCTTCGAAGAAGAAGAAGCCCGGGCCATCGGGCGCAATTCGACGGGTGTCCGCGGCATCGACCTGGAGGAAGACGACTACGTCGTCGGCATGGTCTGCATCGACCCCGCAGAACAGGCGCTCAAACCGCTGGACATCCTGGTAGTCAGCGAGAACGGTTTCGGCAAACGCTCCGATCTCGAAGAGTACCGCAAGACCCATCGCGGCAGCAAGGGCGTGAAGACGATCAACATCACCGAGAAGACTGGCAAACTTATTGCATTGAAGGCTGTCAGCGACGAAAACGACCTGATGATCATCAACCGCTCGGGCATCACGATCCGCATGCCTGCAGACAGCATCCGGGTGGCAGGCAGAGCGACACAAGGCGTGAAACTCATCAGTATCCGGGAAGGTGACAGCATCGCAGCCGTTTGCGTCGTCAGCAAGGAAGAAGAAAGCGAGAGCCCTGCGGTTCCCGAAGAAAATACGGAAACAGAAAACAATAATCAATAATCTAAACGCAAGAAGTTATGAAGAAAATTCTCATCGCACTGTCGCTCATCCTCTCCCTGACGATGGTCAGTGCACAGCCCAAAAACGCAGCAGACGCCCAGAAGGCCGTTGCCAAGGCTGAGGCAGCTGCAGCAGATGCAAAGAAGGCTACCAAACCGGCAACCTGGATCGCCGTCGCCAAGGCGTACATCGAGGCCTATGAACAGCCTTCCAAGAATATCCTCACGGGAACGCCCCAGAGTGAGGTGAAAATCTTCCTGAAAGATCAGAAGGTTCTCAGCACCAGCCAGAAACAATGCACCGAGGGCAACTACACCGTTGAATCCTACGCTGACAAGGATCTCTACTACAACGAAGCCGGCATCCTCGACTTCTACCTGGTGACCAAACCGGCCCTCGAAGGTGACATGCTGGCCAAGGCCATCGACGCACTCGAGAAGGCAAAGGCCGTTGACCCGAAAGACTCCAAGGCCAAAGACATCACCGCCATGATGGAAGACATCCATGGCAAGTATGCCAACGAAGCGCTCTCCGAGTACCTGGCCGGTGACTTCGCCAAGGCAGCTGGTCTTTTCAAGAAAGCCGCCGATTGCGCCGCCAACCCGCTCCTCGGCAAAGAGGACGCCCAGAACACCTACTACTGCGCCCTCGTATCGAACCTGGCCGGCAACAAGGAACAGGCCGTCGAGTATTACAAGAAGTGCCTCGACCTGGGTTTCTATCAGGACGGCAATACCTACTCCAACCTCGCCGACGTCTACCGTGCACTGGGTGACAACGACAACCGCAAGGCCATGCTGGAAGAAGGTTTCGTGAAGTTCCCTGAAAACAGCGGCATCCTGGTCGGCCTGATCAACCTCTACATGGAGACCAACGAGGATACGGCCAAGCTCTTCGACCTGCTGCACACCGCGCAGGGCATCGATCCGAAGAACGCCAGCCTCTACTATGCCGAGGCCGAGGTCTACAACAAACTGAAAGATCTGGAGAATGCCGAGAAGCTCTATCGCAAATCCTACGAAGTCGACAACAATTACCTCTATGGCATGTACGGTCTGGGCGCCCTCTATTACAACAACTTCGTCGACCTGCGCGAAAAAGCTTCCAACGAGCTGGACGATGCCAAGTACGCCGCCCTCGAGAAACAGATGGAAGAATCCCTGCAGAAAGCCGTCGAGCCGTTCGAGATCGCTTTCGACAACGCCACGGATGCCGATCTGAAGACCGCTTGCGCCGAGCCGCTGAAGACCATCTGCTTCATCTTCCGCGAAGATCCGAAGTACATGGAGAAGTACAACAAGTACAACGATTATCTCAATGCCTTAAAAGGTGAATAGTTCCGACGCGCTGCCGCGCGGAAGGCAATGCAAGGACGCTTGGGAGCCGATGCTCTCAAGCGTTTTTTTTGCGGCGGCCAGGGCGAGGGCCGGGGTGTTGTTGTTGGCGCTCAGATGGCAGAGATACACGTTGCGCAGGCCCTCGTGCCGGCTGCGGACCAGCAGCGAGGATGTCTGCTCGTTGGACAGGTGCCCGTGCTGGGTCAGGATGCGTTCTTTCAGCTCTTTGGGGTACGGGCCGGTGATGAGCATGTCCACGTCGTAGTTCGATTCCACGACCAGGTGGTCGGCCAGACGCGCATAGCGTACCGCGTCGTCGGTCACTTCGCCCAGGTCCGTCATCACGGTGAAGCGCTCGCCGGAAAGCGTGAAATGATAGCCCACGGTCTGGGCGGCGTCGTGCGGCACGACAAAAGGCGTGATGCGGAGCCCGCCGTCCAGCACCATTTCCCGCCCCTCCTCCAGATAGCGTACGCAGCCCTTCAGCTTGCCTGCCGTACAGATATTGTGGCGCAGGGCCTGTTCGAGCGTCCGGGTAAGATACACGGGTTTGTGGTAGCGCTCCGTGAAAGTTCCCAGGCTGCGGATATGGTCGAAGTGGTCATGGGTCACGAAGACGGCATCGACCGATCCGAGGTCGATGCCGTGTTCGGCGAGCCGTTTCTTGATGGTGCGTGTCCCGACGCCGAGGTCGATGAGGAAGGACTGGCGGCCGTCGCTGAACCAGTAGCAGTTGCCGTTGCTTCCACTCGAAAGGCTCAGGAACCGGACCATCTTATTTGAGTCTGTGGATATACTTGATCTCCCGGGGCCGGAGGATGCCCTTCTCGGTAACGATGCCTGAAATCAGGGATGCCGGAGTGATGTCGAAAGCCGGGTTGTACACACGGACGTCCTTAGGGGCCATGCGCTTGCTGTAGTACATGTCTGTCACCTCGAAGGCCGGACGCTCCTCGATGATGATCTCGGCGCCGCTCCGGCACTCCAGGTCGATGGTGCTGGTGGGGCCAAAGACATAGAGCGGCACCTTGTAGTACTTGGCCACGATAGCCACGCTGTTGGTACCGATCTTGTTGGCCACGTCGCCGTTGGCGGCCACACGGTCACAACCCACGAACACATAGTCGATCTTTCCCTGCGACATGAGCGTTGCCGCCATGTTGTCGCAGATCAGCGTGGTATCGATGCCAGCCTTGGTCAGCTCGTAGGCCGTCAGGCGCGCTCCCTGCAGGAGCGGCCGGGTCTCGTCGCAATAGACGCGGGGCGAATAGCCCTGCTGCTGGGCCAGGTAGATGGGGCCCAGCGCCGTCCCGTAGCGCGAAACCGCCAGGTGACCCGCATTGCAATGGGTCAGGATGCCGCAGCCCGAACGGAGCAGCGAGAAGCCGTGCTCGCTGATGGCTTCGCACATCTCCACGTCCTCGGACTTGATGGCACGGGCCTCGTCGGTCAACGCATTGCGCATCGTCTCGATGGCGTGGCGTTCATCGGCCTCGTCGAGCGACTGTTTCGTCGCATAGAAACAGCGCTCCATCCGGTCGAGGGCCCACATCAGGTTGACGGCGGTGGGACGGGAAATATACAGGTAGTGCTTGACACGGAGGAATTCTTTCTCAAGGGCCTGCAGCGAACGGGTACGGAAACGGTTGACGCACATGGCCAGGCCGAAAGCGGCGGCAATGCCGATGGCCGGTGCGCCCCGTACCTTCATGCGGGTGATGGCATAGAAAATCTGCTCAGCGGTGGTCAGGTGCAGGAATCGCTCCTGGTTGGGCAGCTGCGACTGGTCGAGGATGACCACCTCGCGCCCGCTCGCGCTGAGTTCTACGGAATCATAAGGGAATACGCTCTTCACGGTCAGATGGCTGCTATGAGGTGGGTTAAGAGGGTCTGCATCTTTTCGGCGGCGGCATCGGCGGCCTGCAGCACGTCGTCACCGACGCTGGCCACGTTGTTGTCGTTGTCGAGATTCGACAGGTTGGAGATGACCGACACCCCGAAAACACGCATGCCGCAGTGACGGGCGACGATGACTTCGGGGACGGTGGACATGCCGACGGCGTCGGCGCCGATGGTCAGGTAAAAGCGCGATTCGGCCGGCGTTTCGAAGGAGGGCCCGGGATTGGCCAGGTAGATGCCCTTCTGGAGCTTGATCATCTCGTGGTCGGCGATCCGTTCCGCCTGTTTGATGAGATCCGGATCATACGTGACCGTCATGTCGATGAAGCGTTCGCCGAATTCGTCCATGTTGGGTCCGGTCAGAGGATTGGGCATGCGGCTGATATGGTCGCGGATGATCATCAGGTCGCCCGTAGCATAGCTGCGGTTGAGGCCGCCGGCGGCGTTGGTGACCAGCAGTGTCTTGACTCCCAGGGCGGCCAGGACACGGACCGGGAAAGTCACCTGCTCCATCGAATAGCCTTCGTAATAATGGAAACGTCCCTGCAGGACGAAGACCTGCCTGCCCGCGATGGTCCCGAAAACGAGGTTGCCTTCATGTCCCGGGGCCGTAGCCCGGGCGAAATGGGGTATTTCGGTATAAGGGACGATGGTGTCAATGGTCACCGCCGAAGCAACCTTTCCCAGTCCGCTGCCCAGCTCAAGGCCGATTTCCGGCTTGCTGCCGCCGATCTGTTCCCGGATGAAGGCTGCCGCTTCGTGGATTTTCCTGACGCGTTCGTCCATGTCTGTACCCTCTTCGTTTCGATTCAGCAATATTACTAAAAAAAAGGCAATTCTCCAATTTTTCACTACCTTTGCGAACAGACCATGAACCTGTTCCAGAAAATCAAGACCTGGTATTCCGCCCAGACCGACACGACGAAAGCCCTGCTGTGGATCGGCCTCGTCGCCGTCATCGGCATCCTCATCCGCTGGGACGCCGTTGTCGAAGGCATCAAGCACGGATTCAACTTCTATTCATCCAAATGAACCGGTTTCTCCGCTTGTCGTTCCTGCTGCTGACCTTGCCGCTTGCAATGGTTTCGCATGTTTTCGCGCAGGAAACGGTCATTTCGCAGGGGCAGCCGACGGAGATCGAGATGACAGCCGAAGAAGTGGCAGACCATCTGCTCGATTATGCCGCCACCTTCCTGGGCACGCCCTATCGCTACGGGGCGAACGGGCCGAAGCGCTTTGACTGCACGGGCTACACGAGATATGTTTTCAAACACTTCGGTTACAATAAGCTGAGCCGCTCCGCCAAGGACCAGGCAAAGGACGGACGCGAAGTGGACATCTCCGACTTCCACAACCTGCAGAAGGGCGATATCCTGCTGCTGGGCAGCCGGCGCAATCCGAAGGTTGTGGGGCACGTCGGTATCTTCATCGGCCTGGACACGCTGCACAACGATCCGAAATTCATCCACGCCTCCAACCACGGCGTGCGCTACAGCTCGATCTATACCGAATCCTACTACTCCAACCGTCTGCTCGGTGCCCGGCGCATCCTCCCCGATTTCGTGGACTACAACGTGGAATTCGACAGCACGGCCAGCTACGCGTTCAATCCGGAAGAGGGCGTACACATCGCGCCGGACAGCCTGGTGCTCTCCGACTCGGACCGGCGCATCGTGCTGTTCGAGAACGGGAAATGGGCGTACGTGGCGGCCGACGGAACCCTGTCGGTTCCGGATCAGGGCGGACGGCTCATCCTGACGGGCGACGGCAACTGGGCTCCCGCCCGCGAAGCGAAAGTCGTCATTCCGGCGACGGCCCTGCTGCCCGATCCCAAGGATCTGGAACCGGACACCACGCCGGCGCAGAAACCTGCACCGAAGCCGGCCGTCACGCCGAAAGACACGACGCAGAAGGCCGTGGCCGCAGCCGATACGACGGGGCAGACGGCGCAGCCGGAAAAAGTCTATCATACGGTGGTCCAGGGCGACTCCCTCTACCGGATCGCCAGAAAATACGGCACGACCATCGACAAGATCTGCCAGCTCAACGGCATCACCCCCTCCACCATCCTCAAAGTCGGCCGCAAGCTGCGGGTGAAATAAGGATCAGCAGCTGATCCCCATGATGTAGTCGTTCATGTAGTAGCCGTTCCCGATGGGGAAATCGCCCTCGCGGAGAATGGAGAAACCCATGTGCTTATGGAAGTTCACGATGGGGTTGTAGCGGTTGACATGCAACTCGATGCGGCAGGGCCAGCCACAGGCGGCATCACGGACGAACTGGAATACATGTCCGACCATGTGGCGGCCGATTCCTTTCCCCTTGTACGCGGGAAGGAGATACATCTTCTGGAATTCAAACAGATAGGCGCCGTCTTCCTGCAGGCCGAGGGGCTGGATGGAGAAGTATGCGCAGGGCACTCCCTCCATGGAAGTGATGAAATAGACATGGCCGTCCTGCTCCATCTGCTTCTGCAGCGAGCGTTCGGAATACATCCAGTCCATCATGTATTCCATCTGCTCCGGGGAGAGGATCGTGCGGTAGGTATCGCGGAAGCATACGCCGGCCAACTCCCGGATGAGCGGAATGTCCTCCGGGGTGGCGCGACGGATGACCGGACCGGTCGGTTGCGTGCCTTCCATGGTCTTATTTGGAGAGCCGCTGCTTGAGGATCCCGAGGACGAACAGGGCGATGTTGGTCCAGTTGATCACGGGCTTTCCACCGCCGCCGGAAAAGAAAGTGCTGACCCGTTGCGAGACCTGGCTTTGCCGGATCTGTCGTTGCACCATGCGCAGGGAAGCCTCCAGCTCATCATAGGTCTGGATGTTCGAAAAACCTTTATTGCTTGTCATCTTCAAAAAACACTTTTACGAACAGTTTGACGAAGGTGTCGCGGAAAAGGCGCTTGCGGAGGGATAACAGCACGACAAGAATGATCAGGAACAGGACGCAGACAATGGAACTGGCTATTGCCAGCGAGCCGGTCAGTTCGCCAATCCACTGGATCAGCACCACGCTCAGCAGGCCGAGCACGATGATCATCAAGCCGACCAGCAGCAAAGCTGTGGCTACCCTTCCCAACGCCAGGGAGAATCCTTTCGTGGCAAGCAGTTTCAGTTCGTCGATCCGGAGGTCGACATAGTCTTTGACCTCGCTCATTGTTGCTGCTTGACGGCTTCTTCTACGGTCTCGACGGCAGCCTTGGCAGAAGCTTTCGCTTTGTCCTTGAATTCTTCAAAGGCATTGCCCAGCTGGTCCATGCCGGCAGCGGCCTTGTCTTTGAGTTCAGCCACGGTCTCCTGTCCTTTTTCGGAGGTAAGCAACCAGGCGACGGCTGCACCTGCGGCAGCGCCCGCCAGAAATGAAAAGAAATTGTTTGCACTCATAGCTAGATGTATTATGCGGTTATTGTACTTTCGTGAAATAGCAGCCTGTCTCGCGGGATATCTGCATGTCTCCAACCTGCTCATAGACATGATTCCGGTCCTTGTGGAACGGATAGAGCAGATTCTCGCCATAGGGCTGGGAAATCATGGCCACCGGATCGCCCGCCGCGTCCAGAAGCAAGGTCCAGACCGTCTCGAAGGAAGGCTCCTCGGCGGAGAAGTATTTGTAGATGCCCAGTTCATCGTAAGCCCCGTTGCGTGCGCCGACACTCACCGTCCCGTCATCGCGGAAGATCAGGCGCCGTCCGTGCCGTTCCCGCCACTCGCCGAAGATCCAGGGATTCGCAAGACGAAGTTCCTGTTCCCGGATCATTTCAATGCAGGCCAGCTCCTCGTCCGACAGGACCTTGCCCGCTTTCTCCTGGAGGATGTCCTTGCGCAGCTGCTGCAGTTCCTCCATGCTCTTGCCCCGCAGGTCAGCAGGTTCGGTAATGGGAACCTTGCCGCGGGAACAACCTTCCAGCAATAAGAAGGAAAACAGGCACAGGCAGACAAGCCGGTAGAAAGAGAAACGCATGTCCATATTATTTAATTGTGCAAGATAATAAAAATCTCTTGATTTTGTATATTTGCATAGTAAATACATCTGTCGATGAAGAAAAGAATCACCGCCCTGCTCATTCTTGCCTTTGCGCTGGCCATCCCCGCCTTCGCCGTTTTCAACGAACGCAATTTCTCCAAGACGCTGAGCATCCTCCGCTCGGAACTCCAGCAGGAAATCCTGAAGATGGACATGATGCGCGAACGGCTGGAAAGCAACAATGAACGCCAGCACGAGCAGCTGGTCGAAATGACAAGGAAGTGCAACGAGCTGGCACTGATCCTTTACTCGCAGCGACAGGACTACACCTTCGACCTGACCTACGCACTCGAAGAGGTGACCCGGCAATACAACGATTTCGAGAAGCAGCGTGTCCCCTACGACGAGATCCTGGATCACATGAACCTCGAGATCGAACGCTATGAGCACCTGGCCGAAGCGCTGCGCCGCCTGCCGCCCGTCCTCGACAAGATCGATGCCGTCCCCGATTCCCTGTCTGCCGTGATGGATTCCATCCTGGTACATGAAGCGACGCATCACCACGAAGACGACTTTGATTTCGTCGGCAACAAACTTCCCCACGAAGCGCAGCTGATCGAGCAGTTCGGTGAAATGACGGAAACGGAACATGATGACTTCTTTCTGGATGAACAGGGACAGGCTGACCGCGATTCCTGCCTGGCCTACACGCTTACGCTACTGTATTTATACAAGGATTCCCGCAACAAGGTCGCGATGGACAGCGACCATTATGAAGGGATGCACAAGCGGCTGGAGGAGAGTTACAATTATGCACGCTCCCGTTACCAGCTCATCCAGCGGGGCATCTTCATCGACGGGCAGGACAACTATCTCAAGGTGCTGCGCAGCCTTCCCCACTATGCGCGCATGTCTATTCAGGACGCAGGACGGAAATATGGAATAGACAGCGATATCCCTGCCTTCCGGCAAAGCGAGTGGCGCGGTCCGCTGGTGACGATGTTCGTCATTTTCATCCTGGGATACATCGCCCTGACCACCCTGCTGAGCAAATGGATCATCCGGCTGCTCAGCAAGAAAGATCCCCGATTCCAGACTGAGGAATTCGAGCTTCGCAGGCCGTTGATCACCCTGCTCTACGGCGTGCTGCTGTTTGCCCTGTCCGTGATGGTCGCCATGCTGGCGGTCCATCATAATTTCATCCAGATGGCATCCGGACTGCTGCTGGTCTATGCCTGGCTGGTGGTCGCCATCCTGGCATCGCTGCTGATCCGCATTCCTGCCACCAACATCCGCAAGATCTGGAAGCTCTACCTTCCGGTCGTACTGATGGGGCTGATCGTCATCACGTTCCGTATCATCTTCATTCCCAACAGGCTGGCCAACCTCATCTTTCCGCCCCTCATCCTGGGCTTCACCATCTGGCAATACGTCATCTGCCGGAAGGCACGCAACGACAAGGAGGCACGCAGCGACATGATCTATGCATGGATCACTTTCGCGATCATGCTGATCACGACGGTGACGGCACTTTTGGGATACGTGCTCCTGAGTATCCAGTTCTTCATCTGGTGGGTCTTCCAGCTCGCTGCCATCGAGACCATCACGGCCGTGTCCGTCCTGCTCGACCGCTATGACAAGAAATACATCGTCAAGCGCAAGCTCGAATACAAGAAGACGCATACCATCTACGAACCGGACCGGAAAGATGCCTATATCGCCGTGACCTGGATCTTTGACTTCATCAAGATGGCATTGATCCCGGTCGCTGCCATCCTGTCGTTCCCGATGTGCCTCTGGCTGGCGGCCGACGTGTTCGACATGTCAGAAATCAGCAGGTCCCTCTTCTTCGAGCCTTTCCTGAACATCGTCGACAAGAAGGCGGAGGTCATCCTTCATCTGTCGCTCTTCAAGCTCGTGGTGGCCTGCGCCTTGTACTTCCTGTTCAAATACCTGAACTACGTCATCAAAGCCTTCTACCGCCGGTACCGTTTCACCAAGCTGGCCGCACAGGAAGGAAAGACGCAGATCAAGGACAACGAGATCAACTTCACCCTGGCCAACAATGTCATCGGCATCCTGGTCTGGGGTACCTATATCGTCATCCTCCTCATCATGTTCAAGATTCCGATCGGCACCCTGTCGCTGATCGCGACCGGCCTGGCCGCCGGCCTGGGCCTGGCGATGAAAGACATCCTCAACAACTTCATCTACGGCATCCAGCTGATGAGCGGGCGCCTGCGTGTGGGCGACTATATCGAATGCGACGGCATCCGGGGCAGGGTGACGGCCATCAACTACCAGACCACGCAGGTCCAGGCCATGGACGATACCATGATCGCCTTCACGAATGCTTCGCTGTTCAACAAGTACTTCAAGAACCTGACGCGTGGCAGCGACTATGAATACACGAAGGTCGTCGTCGGCGTCAGCTACGGGACGGACATTGAAAAGGTACGCTCCCTGCTGCTGGAGGCGTCCCAGAAACTGATGGGCAAGGATAAGTACGGACGGAGCATCGTGGATCCCAAACGGGGCATCTCCGTGGGACTGGACGAATTCAGCGACAGCAGCATCGACATCGCGATGAAGCAGTACGTGCTGGTGGAGGAACGCTTCGGCTACATGGCCCGTGCCAAGGAGATGATCTACAACACGCTCAACGAGAACGGAATCTCCATCCCGTTCCCGCAGCGCGACGTGCATATCATATCAGAGGAACAACAGTAAGCCGTTTGAGAATAGCTGGACAAAGGCCATAGAAGGAAATATATACCACAAGGACATTAAGAGATAATTGCCATGATGAGAGAAGAAACGGTCTTCGGACCGATCCACAGCCGCCGCCTGGGAAGCTCGCTCGGCATCAACCTGCTGCCGACCCGGGGCAAGATCTGCAATTTCGACTGCATCTACTGTGAATGCGGCTGGAACCGCGACGGACGCGACGATACCGTGCTTCCGACGGCCGCCAAGGTCCGTTCCGACCTGGAAGACAAGCTGACGGAACTGATGCTCGAGGGAACGCGCATCGATTCCATCACTTTCTCCGGCGACGGCGAGCCGACCCTCAATCCCGAATTCCCCCGCATTATCGACGACACGCTCTTCCTGCGCGATGCCTACTGTCCCGATGCCAAAGTGTCGGTGCTCTCCAATGCCACCCGCGTCCACGTGCCGGAAGTCTTTGCGGCGCTCTGCAAGGTGGACAACCCCATCCTGAAGATCGATGCCCCTACCGACGCCCTCGTAGCGAAAATCAACCAGCCTGCGCCCGGCTATTCGCTGGAACGCGTCATCGACGCGCTCGCCCGCTTCGACGGCCAGTTCATCCTCCAGACCATGTTTCTCAAGAGCCCGGATTTCGACTCCTCCACGCCCGAGGTGCTGAAGGGCTGGATGGACATCGTCCGTCACCTCAAGCCCCGCAAGATCATGGTCTACACCATCGACCGCCCCACGCCGCAAAAAGGCCTGGAAGCATTTACCGTCGAGCAGATGCGCCAGTTTGTCCAGCCCTTGATCGACGAGGGTTTCCACATTGATATCAAAGGCAAAGAATAAAATTCGATAGACATGATCCGTATTGAAAAAGAAGCCGCCCGCTGCCTCCTGTGCGAGAATGCACCCTGCAGCGCTGCCTGCAGGAAAGCAGACCCTGCCCGCGCCATCCGCGCCATCCGATTTGAAAATGCCGGCGTGGCCGGCCACTGGCTCGCCGGAGCGACACCGGAAGAGCTGGAAGCCGCAGAGAAAGCCTGCATCCATTACGACATGCCTATCCGTTTCCGGGAACTTGCTGCCGCGCTGCCCAAGCCCGCAGCCATGGACAAGCTGCCCTCCTTAGCCATCGATTTCTGCGGCATCCATTGCGAAAATCCCTTTTTCCTGGCGTCCTCTGCCGTCAGCACCAATTATGAAATGGTCGCCTCAGCGCTGGAAGCCGGATGGGGCGGCGTGTTCTACAAGACCATCTGCACCGAGGATATTCATGAAGTATCTCCGCGTTTCGATGCCGTCCGCAACGAACATGAGTCGTTCATAGGCTTCCGCAACATGGAGCAGCTTTCCGAAAATTCCGTGAGTCTCGACCTCGACATTATGCGGCGCCTGAAAAAGAACTATCCGACGAAAGTGGTGATTGCGTCAATCATGGGAACGGACGAAGCCGACTGGATCAAACTGGCCCGGGAGGTTGAAAAGGTCGGTGTCGATGCCGTTGAGCTCAATTTCTCCTGTCCGCAGATGCGCATGGCCGGCATGGGCAGCGACGTGGGAAGAAACCCCGAACTGGTATCCACGTATACAGACTATGTCAAACGGAACGTCTCGATCCCGGTCATCGCCAAGATGACGCCCAACCTGGCAGCCATGACGAATGTGGCATTTGCAGCCCACTTGGCCGGCGCTGACGGCATCTCCGCCATCAACACCATCAAGTCAGTGACGCTCAACAACCGCTCGGCCGTCAGTATGCAAAAGACCATCTCGGGCTACTCGGGCCGGGCCGTCAAGCCCATCGCCCTGCGCTTCATCCTGGAAATAGCCAACAACCCGCTGCGGAAAAAACTGGAACTGAGCGGAATCGGCGGTATCGAAAGCTGGTGGGATGCCCTCGATTTCATCCGGCTGGGCTGCGCCAACGTCCAGGTCTGCACGGCCGTGATGCAATACGGCCAGCGTATCATCGACGACCTGAAACTCGGCTTGCAGAACTATATGCTGGAAAAAGGGGTTACGCAGTTGAAAGATCTGGTCGGCACGGAAATCCATCATTTCGTGACGCCTGCCGAACTCGACCGGGACACCATCGTCTTTCCGAAATTCCATCTGGATAAATGCATCGGCTGCGGCCGCTGCCACATTTCCTGCCAGGACGGCGGACACCAGGCCATCATTTTCGGCGAGGACCGTCGCCCGCGCCTGAACGGGGCCAAATGCGTAGGCTGTCACCTGTGCCTGCTCATCTGTCCGACCGGCGCCATCGACGCCGCCAAGCGGATTCCCAAGCCCAAGTCCCGGTAAGGGCGGTTATCCTATTCGGCAAAACCAGGCTTGCAGGAACTTCACCCGCTCATAGAGCGTCGGGTGAGAGTACTCGACGAAGACGACGACGGGATGCGGGGTAAGGTTGGCGAGGGACTTGGCACTCATTTTCTTGAGGGCGGAGGCCTCGGCGGGGCCCATGCCATGGGCGGCGGCGAAGGCGTCGGCCTGGCGCTCGTGACGGCGGGAGACGATGTTTGTCAGGATATCCAGCACCAGAGATATCGGCGTGTAGATCAGCGAGAAGACTGCCAGGTTCACATGGAAGGACGCCGCTCCGCAGCCTGCCGCCGCAGCCAGTGCCTCATTCCCGATAAACAGACTGAACAGCCAGAACATCAGCAGATTCGTAGCAAACCCTTCCAGGAGTGAAAGGATGATGTGGCGGTGCTTGTAGTGCCCGATCTCGTGGGCCAGCACGCTGACGATCTCTTCCGTCGAGAGTTGCTCCATCAGCGTATCGTAGAGCACCACGCGCTTCCGGCGGCCGAAGCCCGTGAAATAGGCGTTCGACTTGCTGCTGCGCTTCGACGAGTCGATGACGAAGATATTGTCGAGCTTGAAATCCACGCGGGCCGCGAACGCTTCGATGGCTGAGCGCAGCTCCCCTTCTGGTAGCGGCATCTGCTTGTTGAAGAGCGGCACGATGAGCTGCGAATAGAAATACTGCATGAACAGCGAGAAGAGCGATACGGCGCCCCAGGCCAGCAGCCAGAACCAGCGCGGCGTCAAGGTATAGATCCAGGCACAGAGCGCCAGGACCGCGCCCATGATCACCAGGCTCGTCAGCAGGCTTTTCACCGCATCGGTCGCAAACAATTTCGGCGTCGTACGGTTGAAACCGTAGCGCTGCTCGATCACGAAGGTCCGGTAGATGTCGAAAGGCAGTGAGATGACCCAGGAAATCAGGAAGAAAATCCCCCAGAAAACGAGCGCCTGCACTACCGGGGAAGCGCTGGCGGAGCGCGCAATGCTGTCGAACACGGCAAAGCCGCCGAACGCAAAGATGCCGAGCGTAACCAGTGTGCTTACTGCGCCGGAAATCAGCGAGAACTTGCGGTTCGTCATCGCATAGGCCTGCTGCTTGCGGTAGCGCTCTTCGTCATACAAATCCGCCAGCAAGGCGGGGACCGGCTGCCGGGAAGCCTGTATGTTGAGCAGGGTCAGGATCGTGGACCAGACATATTCGGCCACGACGATGACGATGACCAGCCAGAACAGCGACTCGGAACTCATGCCTGATTCTTCGGACGTAACTGGGGATAGTGATCGTCGATGGCGAGGGGATGGCCCTCCTTGTCGAGGAAGCAATGCAGTGACCAGCCTTCAAAGACCTCGACGCCTTTGCAGCGCATCTTATAGCCGAGCTTGAGTTTGAATGTCGTCATCGACTTGACAAACACCTCTATTTCCAGCACATCGTCGAAAGTGGTGGTATGCATGAACTTGCCCTCAACCCCGATGACCGGCGAGATGACGCCGTCAGCCTCGATCTTCGCATAGCTGGCGCCGACGGTGTCGAGATAGGCGATACGGGCCTCTTCCATGAAACGGATATAATTGGAGTGATGTGTGACACCCATCCGGTCGGTCTCGTAGTAATTGATTTTGTGGCGATAGACGAACATTTCTTTTTCTTTTTTGCCCTGCAAATGTACGAAACTGTTTTGAAAAGATTAACGCATCTATAAAAACGGATCCGCGGAATTATCAGATGGGATAGGTGTCGGTGTATTTTGGGGTAGGTCGAACGGAAGGGCCGGAACCTACATCACCCTATGCTCTGTGAAGCCAGTTTGCGGGATAGGTCTGGCACTATCCATTCGACCTACCCCAAAACTTAGCAGGACCAACCCCGACATCACATTCGCCCATCGGGCATGGCTACTTCATGAACGATTACATCATGGGAATCATCTGCTGATCAGATCGACAGGACCGTCAGGACGTTGATCAGTTCCGGATCGATGGGCTTGTCGATCTTGACGGCCTTGCTGATGGGGACGTAGACGATCTGGTCGTTCTTGATGCCGATCATGATGTTGCGCTGGCCTTCCTTGAGGGCCTCGACGGCCGCAACGCCCAGGCGCGAGGCCAGGATACGGTCGTAGGCCGAAGGACGTCCGCCCCGCTGGAGATGGCCCAGGATCGTTACCCGCACATCGAATTCGGGATACTCTTTCCGGACACGTTCTGCATAGTGCATCGCGCCGCCTGTGCCATCCTTGTGGCTTTCCGACACGATGACGATGGAGCTGTTCTTGCTCTTGCGGATGCCGCGCCCGATGAACTGGGCGAGCTGGTCGATGTCGGTGCGGTCTTCCGGAATGATGGCGGCTTCGGCACCGGCGGCGATGGCGCTGTTCTGCGCCAGGAAGCCGGCGTCGCGGCCCATCACTTCCACGAAGAAGATGCGGTCGTGCGAGGTGGCGGTGTCGCGGATCTTGTCGACGCAGTCGACGATAGTGTTGAGCGCCGTGTCGTAGCCTATGGTCGAGTCGGTGCCATAGAGATCGTTGTCGATGGTGCCGGGCAGGCCGATGACCGTGACGTCGTGCTCACGGGCCAGTTCCTCCGCTCCGGAGAGCGAGCCGTTGCCGCCGATGACGATCAGCGCGCCGATATGATACTTTTTCAGGGTCTCATAGGCCTTGTTGCGCCCTTCCACCGTACGGAATTCATCGCTGCGGGCTGTCTTGAGGATGGTGCCGCCGCGCTGGATGGTGTTGCTCACAGATTCGCTGGTGAACTCCTTGATCTCGCCGTTGATGAGTCCCTCCCACCCCCGGTAGATGCCGTAGACTTTCAGGCCTTCGAAGATGGCGGCACGGGTGACCGCGCGGATGGCCGCATTCATGCCCGGGGAGTCACCGCCGGACGTCAATATACCAATCGACAGAATTTCTTTTTTCATAATGTTATGCTTTATCGTATCGTTCAATATAGGCTTCCATCAGTTCTTTCATGCGATCCTGCAGCAACTGTGTCTTTTCCTGGATCGATTCTGCATCCATCCCGCCTCCCGGTTCGAAACGGAAAGGCGGTGCGATGATCAGGTGGTTGCTGTGATACTTCCGCGCAGGCCCGTCCTGATAGATCATGACGATCGGAACATTGGCTATCGCTGCCAGCATGGCCACGCCAGGATGGAAAGGAAGCTGCTTGCGGTGTTCCCCGTGACGGCCTTCGGGATAGATGACGATATGCTCACGGTCCTTGTGGAGCACTTCCAGCGAATCGTGGATCCAGCTCGTGTCGGCATGCTCCCGGTCGATGGGGATGCAGCCCGAATGGCGCAGCAGGAAGCCGAAGCCGCGCTGCTCAAAACGGTCCTTGGCGGCCAGGGTATGGACGGGAAACTTATACAGGGCGGTATTGATGATCCCGCCGTCGACGTGACCGGTGTGATTGGCCACGATGATGGAAGGTTCGGCGAGGATCTCGTCCTTCCGGTCGGGATCGAGATAATGGACCTTCGGATTGAAAAGGATGCGCGTCAGCAGGGCGAGCGGCGGATTGAGTTTAGTATCGGAAACCATCGCAGTTTTTCTATTCCAATTCGTAAAGATATGAATAAATGAACGGAAATGCAAACCCGGGAATCCAAGGTTTTTTTCTCCGTTCAAATGTTTGTCCGACTGTCCGCGGCGAGTATCGGTTCGGAGTTTTTTATTTACCTTCGTAGTATCAGAATCAAGCAACTCATGAAGCGACTCCTTCCCTCCCTTTCTATTTTGGCCCTCGTCCTTCTGGCCGTTTCGTGCGGTCCGAAGTGGCAGGCCGGACAAGCCGACGGCTACCAGCTCATCACCCAGCGCGACGGTGCGACCCTCGGCTACGTTTCCGCACCGATCCTCGAGAAGAACGGCTATGCTTTCAAGGACCTCAACCGCAACGGGGTCCTCGACGTCTACGAAGACTGGCGCAAGCCAGCCGCCGAACGTGCCCGTGACCTGGCCTCCCAGCTTTCCATCGAGGAAATCGCCGGCCTGATGCTCTACAGCAGCCACCAGGCCGTTCCCGCGCCCGAGCTGACCGAAGCGCAGCAGAAATTCCTGGGTGAAGACAACCTGCGCCATGTGCTGGTGACCACGGTCGCCAGTCCGGAAGTCGCAGCACGCTGGAACAACAACGTCCAGGCCTTTGTGGAAGGACTGGGACACGGCATTCCGGCCAACAACAGCTCGGATCCCCGCAACGAGACGGCCGTGACGGCCGAATACAACGCAGGTGCCGGCGGCCAGATCTCCCTCTGGCCCACTCCGCTGGGACTGGCGGCCACCTTCGATCCGGCCCTCGTCCGCCGTTTCGGAGACATCGCTTCGAAAGAATACCGGGCCCTGGGCATCGCCACGGCCCTCAGTCCGCAGATCGACCTGGCCACCGAACCGCGCTGGAACCGTTTTGTCGGCACCTTCGGTGAGGATCCCGACCTGGATACCGACATGGCCCGGGCCTATGTGGACGGCTTCCAGACCACGGAAGGGACGCGTGACGGATGGGGTGGCGAGAGCGTCAACGCCATGGTCAAGCACTGGCCCTCCGGCGGCCCCGAAGAAGGCGGTCGCGACGCACATTTCAATTATGGAAAATATGCCGTGTATCCGGGCGGCAATTTCGCCGACCATCTCCGGGCCTTCGTAGAAGGCGCCTTCCGCCTTGACGGCCGGACAGGCTCGGCCACCGCGGTCATGCCCTATTATACCATTTCTACCGGAATCGATCCGTCGGGAAAGAATGCCGGCAACAGCTACAGTGAATATATCATCGGCCAGCTCCTGCGCGACCGATACCGGTTCGACGGTGTGGTCTGCACCGACTGGGGCATCACCCATGACAACGCCAGCATCGAGTCGTTCGACGGCAAATGCTGGGGCATGGAGACCCTGACGGTTCCCGAACGGCACTACGCCGTCATCAAGGCCGGCGTCGACCAGTTCGGCGGCAACAATGACAAGGGGCCCGTGCTGGAGGCCTACCGGATGTGGTCGAAAGCAGACGGCGAGGAAAGCGCTCGCGCGCGTTTCGAGCAATCGGCCGTCCGTCTGCTCATGAACATCTTCCGCACCGGGCTCTTCGAGAATCCGTATGTGGACCCGGCTGCCGCCACGGCCACTGTGGGCAAGCCGGAATTCATGCAGGAAGGCTATGACGCCCAGCTGAAATCCGTGGTCATGCTGAAGAATCACGGGAACGTCCTGCCGCAGATTCCGGGACAAGCCCGGAATGACGGGAAGGAAGGCCGGATCAGGGTGTATGTTCCCAAGCGGCACTATCCCGCGTTTGCCGGACGTTTCGGCATCTTCGGCGCACATCCCGATTACTGGGATTATCCGATCGACCGGAAACTGGTCGAACAGTATTATGAATGGGTAGACAGCCCGGCTGAAGCCGACTTCGCCCTCGTGATGATCCAGGAGCCGTACAGCGGCACGGGCTACGACGTGAAAGACCGCGCAAAAGGCGGCAACGGCTACGTGCCCATCAGTCTGCAGTATCTCCCCTACACCGCCACTTATGCCCGTGCCGAGTCCATCGGCGGCGGCGACCCCAAAGAGAACTTCACGAACCGTTCGTACCGGGGAAAGACCGTCATGACCGACAATATCGACGACCTGAACACGGTCATCGCCACCCGCAAGGCCATGGGCGGCAAGCCGGTGGTGGTGGTCATCTCCGCCACGCGGCCCTTCGTCCCGGCCGAATTCGAACCGTTCGCCGACGCCATCCTGACAGGCTTCGGCGTCCAGCACCAGGCCATCCTCGACCTGGTCAGCGGCGCGGCAGAGCCCTCCGGCCTGCTGCCGATGCAGCTGCCCGCCGACATGCGGACCGTCGAAGAGCAGTGTGAAGACAAGCCGCACGACATGCGCTGCCACGTCGATACCGACGGCCACGCCTATGACTTTGGCTACGGCCTTGGCTGGAACGGCGTCATCAACGATGAAAGAACACAGAAATACAAGAAATAGAAATACAAGAAAATCCATGAAAAAGACCCTTCTCCTGGCAGTCCTGCTCGTCTGCGCACTGCCCATGTCGGCACAATGGTTCCGGCAACCCACGCCCAACGATACGCTGCAGTCCGTCCGCGTACTTGACGACGGCATCGTCCTGTTCCAGATCTATGCCCCGCAGGCACAGAGCGTCGCCGTGACCGGCGACCTGCCCTGGGACAAGCCCGTCAAATTCGAAAAGAACGCCGACGGCGTCTGGCAGGGATACTGCGAGGGCCTCGGGGACGGCTGCTTCCGCTACAGTTTCCTGGTGGACGGAGTCCGCGTCCAGGACCCCAAGGCGCCGCTTTCCGCCGAACAGGCTTCCGTCCTGACGAAGGGCGAAAGCTACGTGAAGGACGTGCCGCATGGGGCCATGGCCCAGCGCTGGTACTGGTCTTCCACCCTGAACTGCCAGCGCCGCATGCATGTCTGGACGCCTGCCGGTTATGAAAAATCATCGGAAGCCCTTCCCGTCCTCTACCTGATCCACGGCGGTGGCGACAATGACGCCTCCTGGCCGGGCGTGGGCGCTGCTGGCTGGATCCTCGACAATCTCCTGGCAGAAGGCAAGATCGTCCCGATGATCGTGGTCATGCCCAACGGAACGATCGAGGCCGGTGACATGATGGGCGAGGTTCCGCTTTTCGCCGAAGACATGGTCCACAGCATCATCCCCTTCGTCGAAGCCAACTACCGCGTGCTGGCCGACCAGGACCACCGCGCCATGGCCGGCCTGTCGATGGGCGGCATGGAGACCATCGAGACGGCCTTCCTGCATCCCGAACTCTTCCGCCAGGTCTGGGTCCTGAGCTCCAGTTTCTCCCCCGGCAAGCAGAAGGAATATGTGGACCGCATCCAACTGAAGAAGATCGCTCCCGCCCTGAACCGCAATTTCAAGGACCTGGTCTTCACCCAGGGCGGCCCGGCCGACATCGCCTACAAGAATTGCCATGAAGCGCTCGGCTACCTGAAGGAAGCCGGCGTCAAATATGACTATATGGAAAATGCACAGGCCGGCCACAGCTGGACCACCTGGCGCGCCGACCTGACCAGGCTCGCTCCCACCCTGTTCCGATAATCAATTTAAAATCAAACACATATCATGAAAAAAATCTTCTTCCTGATTGCAACGTGCCTGCTGGCCTTCGCCTGCAGCACGCCGCAGACTCTGCAGGAAAAACTCACGGCGCATGACGCCGAGATCGACGCCGTCATCGCACAGATGACCCTCGAGGAAAAAGTGGAAATGCTGCACAGCAAGACCAACATGTCCTCCGCCGGCGTGGAGCGCCTGGGCATCGCCGACATGAACTACGCCGACGGTCCTTTCGGCATCCGCGAAGAAGGCCAGCCCAACGGCTTCATGAGCGCCGGCTGGACCCTCGACTCGGCCACCTACTTCCCCACCGGTTCCGCCCTGGCGGCCACCTGGAGTGAAGACCTCGCCTACAAGTACGGCACCGGCATGGGCAAGGAAGCCCGGCTCCGCGGCAAGGACGTCATCCTCGGCCCGGCCGTGAACATCCAGCGCCTGCCCGTGGGCGGACGTACCTACGAGTACCTGAGCGAAGACCCGATCCTGTCGGCCGCCCTCGCACTCTTCTATACGAAAGGCGTCCAGGACGAGGGAACGGCCGTTTGTATCAAGCACTTCGCCGTCAATAACCAGGAGACCAACCGCGGCAGCGTCGATGTCAAGATCGACGAACGCACCCTTCGGGAGATCTATCTCAAGCCCTTTGAGCGCGCCATCATCGAAGGCGGCGCCATGAGCGTGATGCCGGCCTACAACAAGGTCAACGGCGACTATTGCTCCGAGAACGAACACCTGCTCAATGAGATTCTCCGCGGCGAATGGGGCTTCAAGGGCATGACCGTCTCCGACTGGGGCGGCACCCACAGTACGATGGGCGCGATGCTCCACGGCCTCAATGTCCAGATGACCGGATCCAACTACCTGGGGCAGCCCGTCATCGATTCCATCGCCGCAGGCAAGCTCACCGAAGAGATGGTGGACGAGAAGGTCCGCCAGATCCTGCGCGTCCGCTTTGCCGTGGAAGCCGTTCCGGACGACGTGGCCAACAAGCAGATGACCTCGCAGCCCGCCTCGCAGCAGATCGCCCGCCGCGTGGCCGAAAAATCGATCGTCCTGCTCAAGAACGAAGGAATCCTGCCCATCCGGGCGGATGTGAAGAAGATTGCCGTCATCGGCCAGAACGCTGTGCTCAAGACGCAGAGCGGCGGTATGGGGGCCGGCGTGAAAGCGCTCTATGAGATTACGCCGCTCCAGGGCATCCAGGCCCGGGCCGGCCAAGACATCGTCGTGACCTATGCGCCGGGCTACAAGAACTTCCCGGGCCGCCGCTGGGGTCCTGCCCCGGCCGAGCCGAACCCGCTGGAGGCCGCAGCCATCGACGAGCCCGCCGATCCCGCCCTGCTGGCCGAGGCCGTCGCCCTGGCCAAGGAGGCCGACCTGGTCCTTTTCTTCGGCGGCACCAACAAGAACATCGAGACCGAAGGTTCCGACCGCAAGGACATCAAACTCCCCTGCGGCCAGGAAGAACTGGTGCAGGCCCTGTATGAAGCCAACCCGAACCTGGCCACCGTCCTGATCTCCGGCGGCCCCACCGACCTGCAGGTCCTGGCGCCCGTCTCCCCGGCCATCGTCCAGGGCTGGTGGAACGGCACGGAAGGCGGCACCGCGCTGGCAGAAGTGCTCTTCGGCGACATCGCCCCGTCGGGCAAGCTGCCGTTTACCTTCCCCGTAAAGCTGGAAGATTCCCCCGCTTATGCGATGGGCAACTTCCCGGGCAACAGTGCCGGCGGCGACCTCTTCACCCTGATGTTCCGCCCCGATGTCATCAAGATGACGCCCGAGGAGCGCCAGAAACTGATTGAATCCCTGCCCAAGCCCGTATCCGAATACACGGAGCGCTTCTATGTGGGCTACCGTTGGTTCGACACCAAGAACGTGAAACCGATGTACGCCTTCGGCCACGGTCTCTCCTACGTCGACTTCGGCTACGACAAGCTCAAAGCCAAGGTCACAGGCCAGCAGGTTCGGATCACGTTCCAGCTTACGAACGAAGGAACGATGGACGCCGACGAAGTGGTCCAGCTCTATGTACAGCGCATCGGCTCGCAGGTCGAGTGGCCCACGAAGGAACTCAAGGCCTTCCAGCGCGTCAGCCTGAAGGCCGGCGAGCGCCGGAAGGTCACGTTGGAAATCCCGTTCGACGATCTCCGCTACTGGAACGTCGACACCAATGCCTGGGAACTCGAGCACGGCCAGTTGCAGCTCCTGCTCGGCAGCGCTTCCGATGACATCCGCCAGACTGCGGAAGTGACCATTTAATCGCCTTATCGGGCGGGATCGAGCAGATAGATCAAGGCTTCCGACGGATTCTCATCTTCCCGGGAAAACGGCTGGAAGCCTTCTTTCATTAGGGTAAGCGGTTTCGTTTCGCTTTGCTCCGCAAGGGGGAAAAGGATGCAGAAAGCGCCTTCGCCGTCCGTGACGGCGGAGCGCCCGCCAATGGTTACCTGCACGCCTGCGACAGGACTTGACAGATAGTCATCCGCAGTTCCATCGTATACCTTTCCGGCAAAAATGGTGAACGTGCTGTCGCGGCGCACCTGCATCGTCACCTGGTTGCGGATGCCCGCGCCCAGCGGAATGAGCAGGGTTTCATCTTCGTAATACCGGTCGGCGTGGAATGAGACCGGAATCTTGCGGTGGCGGAAATAGCCGGGCAGCAATCCGACCGAAATGGTGGTATCGGGGCGTCCGAACAGCGGATACTCGCTCCCGTTCACGGTCAGGGCTCCCTCCTCCATCTCGGGAAGCACGCAGGCCTCGCTCTGAATGGCAACCTGCAGCTGGACAGGAGCCATATACCAGTAAGCCAGGGCAGCCAGAACGACGGCCAGGGCCGTGGCGGCAACGACCAGGCGGCGGACAAAGCGCCGGTGCCGTTTCCAAAGCGTGTCGAACTGCAGTTCCAGGATATGCGCGACGAGCCGGATGAAAGCCTTCTCGGGGTCGTTCTTCCCGTCGTCCGTCACGGCGATGCCCAGCAGATTCTGATCGGGGTGCTCGCGGTTCCATTGCTCGATGGCAGGCGGGAAACTGTCGCCTTCCACGATAAACGGCACGATCCGTTCCAGCCGGCCCATGCCCATGAAAGCCTTGATTTCATTGTTCACCCACTCCGATTTCACCGAATTCGGCGAGCAGATGACCACCAGATAGCGCGAAGCTTCCAGGTGGGCGCGCAGGCTGTCGTTCAGGATGCCCGAGGTCAGGGTGTCCCTGTCGCGGAACACGGGGCGGATGTAGCGGGAGTCTGAAAACTCATTGTGTGCTTCCGTCGGCAAACGGTACCATTCCAGTTTTCGCTGGAGCCATTTCGCCCATTTCACATCCTTGTGACTGTAGGAAATGAATACGAAGTTCGAGGGCGTTTCCATATCCTTATTCTTTAATCAGTCCTTTCTGCTTCAGTCCGTTGTACAGTTCCGTCCCTTCCTTGTTCTGGGAAAGGTAATCCGGATCGAGTTCCAAAACTTTCTTCCACATCTTCAGCGCGCCTTTCTCGTCGCCCTTCTTCAGGAGGATTTCGCCCCGGGAATCGTAGCATTCGGGGTCATCGGGCGTCAGGGCGATGGCCATGTCGATGGATTCCAGCGCCTTGTCGTACTCCTGGGTGGTCGTATAAAGGAGCGCCAGGTTGATCCGGACCTGGGCGACGGCCGCCCCGTAAACACCGGGATTGCGGTCATACAGCAGCTTCCGGTGCTCCAGCGACCGGAAGTAATACTCCTCCGCCCGGGCATAGTCTTGTATGGTGTAGTAGAAAAAGCCCAGCGTGTTCAGAATCCGCGACTGGTCCATGCGGCCGGCATCGGGATTCCGCCGGAACTGTTCCCCGAAATGCTCCTTCGCCTTCAGATAGCACGCCTCCGCCTTCTCGTAGTTGCCGACGGTACGGTAGAAATTGCCCATATTGGCCAGCGTCCGGGCCAGGTCCAAACGATAGGCATCGGGATCTTTCGTAAATGTCTCGGTAATATTGTCCAAAGCCTGGCTGTAATATTCTTCCGCACGGGTATAGTCGCCGGCGGCACGGTACAGCATTCCCAGATCGTTCTGGACCCGGGCCAGATCCATGCGATACGCATCGGGATTCCGGGCGACCAATAGCTTCCGGTGCTCCAATGCCTCGAGGTAGAATTGTTCCCCTTTGGCCAAGTCGCCGCGGGAATAGTAGAAATAGCCCAGGTTGTACTGGATATTGGTCAGCGGCGAGCGATAGGAATCGGGATCCCGGTCGAAAAGTTGCCTGTAATTCTCCAGTGCCTGCAGATTGTACGCCTCACATTGGTCATATTTCCGGAGAGCACGGTAGAGGGATCCCAGATCAAGCTGGACGTTAGCCATATCCAGGCGGTAGGCCTCGGGATCCTGGGCAAACAGTTGGGCGTAATTCTCCAGCGCCTGCAGGTAGTACGCCTCACTTTGTCCATAATCCTGGAAGACACGATGCAGAAGCCCCAGATTGAGCTGCAGATTGGCCAGCCCGGGACGGTAAGCATCGGGGTTGCGGGCGAACAACTGCGTGCGGTACTCCCAGGCACGGGTCCAGTATTCCTTGGCCTGGTCGTAATCGTGACGGGAATAATTGATAAAACCGAGGTTGACCCAGACGGACGACAGGCGGTCAGGGCTATCGGCGCAGGCGTTCTGGCAGACGAGCCAGAAACGCTCCGCTTCCCGGTAGTCCTTCTGGGACATCGCAAAGTAGGCATAGGTCCACAACGCATCGATATCGGTCGTGTCGGCCAGGGCGTTCTCCTTGAGCATCCGCCCGATCTTGTCGTAGTTTTCCTTGCCGCCGGCCAGCTTCAGCGTGGCGATTTCCCGCTCCTGGCGGATTTTCAGCTCTTTGATGGCCGCTTCCTGGCGGGCTTGCTCCTCCTCAATCCGGGCCTTGGCATCCGCGAGGGCCTTTTTGCTTTCCCGGGCCTGGCGCAAGCGGCCGCTGAGGTCCAGCGCCCCATAGGCTTCGACGGCCTCATCAAGGCGGCCTTCCTCCACCATTTCCATAATCCGCTGCTCCTCGTCCGACACCTCGCTCAGGTCGATACGGGCGAACTGGTCGATGTAATTGTCCAGATTGGACAGCTGGACCTGATAACTGGCTTCCAGTTCGTCATACTTCCGGTTGAATTCCTCTTCCTGCAGCTTGCCGGCCTGCTTCTGGGCTTCCAGTTCGCGGACGGCCTGCTCGTATTTCCGCTGGTAACTGTCGGTGGAGGTCTGCGCGAGTTTTGCCTTGAGCGCATTGAAGTATTCCGTACTGACCAGGACTAGGGAGAAGGGAGTCTGGTCGCGCGAGATATTCCATTGCTCCACCGCTTCCGTATTGAACAGTTCGAAACCCGCTTTCTTCGCGCTGATGAGATTGACCTTGTCGCCCGGTTTCAAGGTACGGAAAGTCAGGGTCAGCCGGCCGGCATTGTCCGAAACGGTGCTGCCCGCATTGCTGGCCATCACCGTCACGCCGGGAAGCGGCGTCTTCGCCGATTTCTGGTTGTACTGCGTCACCACGCAAGGTTGCGTGGACTGCGCCGGAAGGGCGGAACAGGCGGCAATTAGCGCGAGGAGGGTTAGGAAGAGCCTTTTCATCGTGTGGCATCGAGGATCAAGGGAATGGCCAGCATCAGGAAACTGTCGTATTTCAGACTGTCAGGATCTACACGACACAAATCGCGATAGGAACAGATATCGATATGCGCCGGATGGGCGGCATTGTTCTTCAACTGCTTGCTGAAAGCTGCCCTTCTCTTACCGAAAAGGCTGCCATACTCCTTGCGCTCCGGCCCGCTCAACGGACTGAAACCCATAATGAGTTTTTCGACCACCCAACGGCCGTGTTCACTGAGCGACAGGGCCTGGTTGTTCTTTTCCCAAATTGCCGTCCTTTCTTTTTCGCCCAGCTTCCTGCCCGCGGGATATTGCCGTCTGACGGCCAGTGCCCGGGAAGCAAAACAATCGGAGCAAAACACATTGGACAAGCCGTTCTTAACGGCCATGGGATCCTCCTCCCATCTGGAAGAAATCAACCGCAGGCCTTGCTTGTCCTGCAACACCTTATACTGGAAGGTATCCAGCGCCCGGTTGTATCGCCCCGCGGAGTGGATGTCCTCATAGGGAAGATTGTCGATGACGGAGCCCAGACAATACACCCGGCTCGCGTAGACGGCCTTCCGGGTATCGATGGCAAACACGTCATCGGGGGATTTGGATTGGACGAAAGCCGCAGCGTCTTCTTCCGTCAGCAGCACGAAATCCGAACTCTCGGGCCTTTCTTCCACGATCTCCAGCGTGACATCGAGGTAGGAATTGGCATTGACGACTTTCCCGAACAGGGAATAACGGGCGCATTGCAACAGGTTGCCGAGATTCTCTTCCTTATCCAGTTCCTGCAGGATCGTTGCGGCGTCCTTTCGGGTAACAAGTGTAATGACCGTCCTGTTCTTGCATACCAGGCGATTGAACGCGTCGTATTCCACAAAGTTGAGATAGTGCGCCGTCAGGGCCAGTTGGCGCACAACGGCCAGCATCAGCGGGCTGTCCCCCTCCACAATGGCATGGAGGTGCTTCCCAGAACCCGGCGCAAAGGAAACATCCTTCAGTTTTTCAAGCACATAGACCCGTGCGACATACCAATTCCGGACCGTCTCTTCCGGAAAAGGCTCGTTCGTATTCTGGCGCCGCAGGTATTCAAACGGCCGCTCTCTGACAAGCTCCTTTTTCATTGCGCATCCTCCTTTTTGAAATCATAGGCCGAAGGGAGCTGGTAGAGTCGCAGCCCGAACCAGTCCATCGAGGCGACGATATGCTCGATAATCTCCGACTGCTGCCACTCATAAGCGGTCCATTCAGTTTCGGTAAGGAATCCGTAGACCTCCAGGATCAGCCCGCTATCCTTCTGCTCTTTCCAGCGGATAATCAGGCGGGGCTGGTGAGAGACACTGGAACAGTTCATAAGCCAGTGATAGATGTAGAGCCGGAACAGATGGGCATTGAGCGCACCTGCTTTAAGTTCGTCTTCAGGAACGTAGTTCCGAATATCGTGTTCTCCCGACAGGAGCCGTTCGATCTCCTGCCCGGTCAGCGGACGCACGCATTCGGTATCCAGGATGAAGGATTTGAGCATTTCCCTCCCGTACGTCTTTCCTTCGGACATATGTTGGAGATTGATGAAATGCTCGGCCTGCAGCACATTGATGGGAATGGTGGATGTGGTGGTGTCCCAGTTGTAGAGCGTGACGGTCGTAAGCGTCACCTTTTTGATTTCCCCGTCCACGCCCAGTTTCGGCACCCGGATCCAGTCTCCTATATTGAGCAGATGATGCCTGCGCAAATGAAGGAAGGCAGCCACGCCCTTCACGCGGTCCTGGAAGATCCAGCCCAGGACGGCGCCGATGATTCCGATGGCTGCCGCCATCCGGCCATTGTTCTTGATGTCGAAAATCAGCACGAACCCGATGACCCAGAAACCGATGGCCGCGAGGATGACGATCTGGCAGACCGTGATGCCATTGTCATTCCTGTTCAGGCTGAAGGTATGGGTCAGGGCACGGCATACCTTGATGATCAGCCAGATGACAAGGGTCAGTCCAAGCAGGTAGAGACAGGGCGTGAAAGACGAAGGCGACAGGATCATCGACACCCCTATGCAAAGCGGCGTCACCAGCAGGACGAACGCCCAGAACGATTTTGCACGCCATTGGAACAACGCGCCCAGAATCTGGCGGCCTAATTTGTCAGAAGAGATGTTCTTCTTGTAGATTCGATCGAAAAGTCCCATCACACATCAACGCTTTAGGGTATTAAATATAAATGAACTCTATGCTGTCACGCGAATCCAGCAGCAAGGTCGTGATCTCCTGCCCGCTCCTGAGGGTCAGCTGGTAGAGATTCCCGTTTCCCGTGCCATCCAGATAATTCATCAACGGACAGTTGGAAACGTCCAGTGTTAAAAGGGCGTTCCACCTGAAATCGAGGTACACCAGCTTCGTGTTCCTCGAAAGGTCGATCTCTTCGACGGAATTCCAGGCAAACTCCAGCCTCTCCAGGTTCGGGTTGCCGGTCACATTGAGCGACTCCAGCTCATTGTTGTTGGCATACAGCTCCCGCAGCCCGGGATTGTTCGAAAGATTGAGCGACTGCAACTCCGCATACTGGCAATGCAGGAAGAAGAGTTTGGGATTATGGCTGACATCCAGGGTACCCAGCGAATTGAGCGCACAGTCCAGATAGGTCAGTTCCGACAGATTGCTCACATCCAGCGACGTCAACGAGTTCGAGACGCAGGTCACCTCCTGCAGTTTCGGATTGTGGGAAAGATCGAGGGACTCTAGACTTGTGTAGCGGCAGTCCAGAAAGATAAGCTTGGGATTCTGCGACAGATCCAGCGAAGTGATCCGTCCGCGCGCCTGCCGGCCGTTCGGATCGAGTCCTCCGCCGCAGATGAGATACTGCAGGTTCGGGAAATACTGAATGCCTTCCATCGAGTAAATCTGCTGCGTTTCAACCTCCACGTCGGTAATCCGCCAGGCCTCGACCAGCGAGATTTCCCCATCTCCTTCGGTATCGAAGGATGAAACCAGATAGCTCTTGAAAACCGAGTCCGGAATAGCGACGTTGTCGGTCTGCACATCGGAGAGCCGCCCGTTGTTGGTAACGTCGATATAGGTCATCATATTACCCTGACACCACAGGGTCGTCAACATACCATTGTGGGAGATGTCCAGGACGCCCAGCTGGTTATAGGGGCATTTCAGGCCTGTGAGCCCGACTAGGTGCGAGAGGTCCAGTGAGGCGATTCCATTGGCGGAGCAGTCCAGGGCGTCAAGCAGGGGGCAATGGGAAAGATCGATCGTCCCGATGGAATTATACGCTATGTTCAGTTCCTTCAGCAGATAGTTCCGGGAGATGTCGAGCTGCGACAGCCGGTTGTCGGAGCAGTCCAGATAGTTCAGCGAGGTCAGGCCGGACACGTCGAGCGTGGTCAGCTGATTGCCGTGGCAGTCCAGATGGGTGATTTTCCGGTTCCGGGAGAGATCGAGGTCCGTCAGCCGACCCGGGTACTGCTCCCTGCAGCTCCGGCAGATGAGCTCTTCCAGATTGTAGAAGAACTCGATTCCCTCCATCGTGCTGACGTTCTCGGTGCAGATCTCGATTCTTGTGACATAGGCCGCTTCGCTGGCCGAAATCCGGAAGTCACCGTCCCGGTCATAGACGGACATCAGGTAGGTATAGAGTGCGTCGTCCTTGACGGGGACAAAGATCGGATAAAAGAGGGCGGAGCTGGGAATCTCATAGTCCCCCGAGCCTGGGAAGGTCTGGTACTGCTCCAGCGACACATAGACCCAGCGCAACTCCGGACAGCCGGAAGCTTCGAGCCGATTCAGCTCCGTACAGTAGGACACATCGATGGTTTCCAGCGGATTGTCGTTAATGGCAAGCCGGCGCAGATAAGGGGTGCGGGTCACGTCGAGCGCATCGATCGAATTGCCGGAACAATTCAGGTCAGTGAGCCGGAAGCAGGACGAAAGGTCCAGCTGGGTCAGCTGATTCCCCCGGCAATCCAGCTGGATCAGCAATTCCGCTTCCGAAAGGTCCAGCTCGGTCAGCTGGTTATTGGCGCATAGGAAGGTATCCAGGAGCGGATTGCGGCTGATGTCCACCTCGTGCAGCCCGCCCTTGCCCGCGGAAGAGCCCCGGCAGTCGAGCACGGAAAGATTCGGCATCCATTCGATGCCCTGAACCGAAGCGATCTGGTCGGTGTTGACCGCGATGTCGGTGACGACGGCCAGTTCCTTGCTGGTCAGCTTGCCGTCCTTATTCGTGTCGAAACGGCCCAGCAGATAACTGCGGAAGACCGGGTCTTCGATGTCCACGAAGCGCTCGTCGGTCATCAGGTAATCGACCGGGGTGCGGCTGTATCCGAAGGTCTGATGCGCATCGGCGGCATTCTCCGCATAAGCGAGGAAATAATATGTATGCCCCTCCTCCATTTCCGGAAGACGGGCGGAAAAAGTATGGTCGTCCACCCATTCTCCCTTGATCCGGGTCAGGCGGATCGTCTGGACGTCGGGCGATTCGCTCCAGCAGAAGCCGACTTCCCGGACCGTCCGTCCGCCGTCGTCCACCAGATCGGCATACAGCCGGTCCTGAAGGATCGTCACTTCCGAAGGCGTTGCGACAGAGGTGGAAGGGACTGTCAGGGAAACTTCCTTGGAGTATTTCTTATTGTGGCCGTCGGAGATGAACGAGCGCACGGCATAGTAAGCGCCCGGCTTGACTTCCACCGTCTGGCTGAAGCGGCCTTCGGCGTCCTGCCCGGAGACTTCGACGATCCGGTCGGGCGTGTCGTCAAAGTTGGTTCCGGTCATTTCGAAGCCGTAGGCGACGATTCCCTCCGCTTTGCCGAGGGAGCCGTTCAACGTGGCCGAAATGCGGGTCAGCGTCTCGGAATCGACTGACACCTGAGGAATGTCCGGATCGTTCACCGGAGAAACATTGTCCTGCATACAGGCCGTGGCCAGAAGCGCGAGGGCAATCAGGACAAGATTGGTTATCCGTTTCATAATTCTCTCATTTATAGTAAATCGATGAGACACTGCTGTCATAGTTGATGCTTTCGATCTCCTGCCCCGTCTTCAGCCAGATCACGGACAGGCAGGGATTGGCCGTACAGTCGAGGAAGGTCAGCGGATTGTGCGACACGTCGAGTTCGACAAGCCGGCCCAGAGCCAGCAGGCCGTTGCTGGAACCCGAACAGTTCAGCCAGGAAAGGTGATCCAGGAACTCGATGCCCGCCAGGGTCTCGATCTCGTCGGTGCAGACGTCGATCCGGGTGATGGCCGCCGACTCGGCGCCGGAAATCTGGTCGTCCTCGTCGATGTCGTAGATGTCCACCAGGTATTTCCTGAAATGGGCGTCCGGAATCGGGACGATGGCTTTCGGATGGAGCATAAACGAGGTCTGGGCGTCCTTCCGATAATTCTGATCCGCCCGGAGCCACTGGTCCGTGGAAAGATAGATGATCTGCAGCCAGGGGCAGGAAGCGGCGTTGAGGGTTTCCAGTTCCGGGCAGGGAGAGACATCGAGCGTCGTCAGGGCATTGCCGCTGACATTGAGCTGCCGCAGCAGCGGGTTCCCGCCGAGATCCAACCCGGTAAGCCGTCCCGTTCCGGAAGCCGAACCCTTGCAGGTCAGCGCGGTCAGAGCCGGCATCAAGCTGATCTCCCGAATATCGGCGATCTCGTCGGTATTAACCGACAGGGTTTCGATGGCCTTCAGTTCCCGATAGGAAACGGCCCCGTCCCTGTTGGTATCGAACTGTGCCACCAGCACGCGCGCGAAGGCCGGATCGTAGATCTCCACAGGCATCTCGTCGGTAACCGCCAGTTCAAACGAATGGAGACTGTAGCCGAACGCATCGCCCGACGACTGGAAGGCGTTTTCCGCATAGGCAAGGATATGGTAAACCTTTCCCCACTCCAGGAGCGACAGGTTCAGGGAGAAAGTGTTGTCTGCTTCCAGCACGGCCGGCACCCGGTTGCGTTTGATGCTGCCGGGATCCGGTGATTCACTCCAGCAGAAACCGACTTCGCGGACCGGCGTGCCGCCATCATCCAGGACGCGGGCGGTAAGGCGGCCGTTGGCGAAAGAAACATCCGAGAGCGTAGCCACCGATGTCGCGGGAGCCTTGAGCGTCATCGTCTTGGAATACTTCCGGGCAACGCCGTTCGTAAAATAGGTCCGCACGTTGTAGACCTGGCCGGGCGTAAGGGCGACCCGGCAGGTAAAATGGCCCCGTTCGTCTTTGGGCGGGTTGGCAAACACCTCGGCCGTGCCATCGCCAGAAGCATTTCCGGCCATTTCGAACCCGTACTCCTTGATCTCGGCACTGGCCTCGAAATCACCGGTCAGGGTCACGGCGACCCGGGTCAGCGATTCCTGGTCATACCCCACGACGGGCTCGGCCACGTCATTCTCGGGGGAATACGGATCCTGCATGCACGATACGGGGACGAGCAGGACCGCAAGGAACCAGTATAAGCAGATTCTTCTCATCGGCCCTAGAACATTAAGCCAATCCCCACATTGGCTTCGTAATACTTGAATTGGTTGGTCTGGACACCGGCGGAGAAGGAGATGACGCCGGGCCGGTAGATCAGCCCCAGTTCCGCCTCATAGCCCGTAAAGGAGTTGGACGTAACCCGGGCCCATTCATAGTCACCGTCCGCATACATCTTCCAGGCCAGGATGCGGGTTCCATAGCCGCCGCCGATGTAGAGGAACAGCGGATTGCCGAGCTTGCGCAGATAGCCGCCGGTCAGGGCCCAGCGGCTCTTTTGGGATTCGCCGGGGAACCAGGCCTTGGCGCCGTCGACGTTCCCTTCCCCATCGCACGACAGGACGGGGTCAAGCCCGAAGTTGAAATCGGACTTGGCCCGTACGTAGAAGCCGTTCTTCTTGCAGACGCCCAGCATCAGGCCGTAGGAATACTGTGACTGATTGTAGCTGAACGTCGGCATGATCAGCGTACGGACGGGATTTGTCACCAGGACACCCAGGTTGAGGGTATAGCCATAGGCCGAAAGCAGGGGTTTGTCTTCGGGAAAATCGAAGTGAAGCGGCTCACAACCTTCCGCAGCGACTTCGATCCATTCCGTCCCGGCCGGGATATAGGTGATCCATTCGCCCGGACCGCCCGTCAGCGTCCGGAGGATATTGCCTTTGAACACAAGCGAATCTTTAGTAGTCAGGAAGATGCTGACCATCGAAGAAGGAATCTTGTTCTTGTCGTACACCGGATCCGTCTTCGCGCGCAACTCGAGAATATCGGCATCGAAACTCTTGACATAGATCTTCCGGTCCTGGGCTGCCAGCGCCCAGGGAAACAGGGAAAGGAAGAGCAGGAGTGAGACTATCTTTTTCATCGCGTAATTCTGAAACTGTTGATATTGATGAGCTGATCCTCAGGAATGGTTTGCGTCTTGGCGTCATCCATCCAATAGGGCTGCCAGGTACGGACGTGGATCTGGGGCCGGTTTTCATCGCGGAAGTCCCACAGCATGAACAGATAGCCGTCGTCTTCGTAGATGGCGCCGCTCTTGAACACCGACTTGTAGCCCTGCCTGACCCGCACGCCGTAATACCCTTCGATGGAAGGATGCTTGACCACTTCCACAGTCCCGAAGGTCACGTCGATCGTCTTGGTATTGGGGAAGACGTGGCCTCTCAACCTGTCGAGATACTGTTGCTTGGAATACTTCGTATAGGTGATTTCCGGTTTCATCTGGATGCCCCGCTCCCCTTTCTTGCGCTGGACGACCTTTCCCGTGATGATGAGGGCATCGTCGCTGAACACCATCTCCAGGAAGTCAATATCTTTTTTCTCGTAGGACGTCCGGAAATCCTCGACATAATTCAGGATGAGCTGGCGCTGCCGCAGATCGGACACCTGTGAGCCGGACTGCATGATCTTCCGGTAAAGATTGGCCTCGATGGCCTTGTTGACACGCGTGATCCGGCCGGTATCATCCAGATCGATGACCATTTCCTTATAAACGGGCTGCCCCTTTTCATCCACCGATTCCAGCGGAATGTTGCGGACCTGGTACCCGCCGTCATAGGTCCGGATGACCGGTTCGACGATATCGGATTCATCACAACGGAAAGGGTTGTTGTTCCAAAGCATCCGGACAGAGGCCCGTGCGCCGTCCGTCATGGGGATCTGGGCGATGTCCGGGGTTGCTTTTTGACCATAAGCCCGGTTCAGGGCCGTCAGGAAGCCCGAAACGGTGCTTTCGATCGAGGTTTGGAGCACAGGGTCGCTCAAGCCCGAATTCACGGTAAAGGTAACCTCCTGTGCAAAGACAGACTGGAGAGAGAACACCCACAGAAGGAACAGGACTATTCTTTTCATCGCCGTTTATTTTTTAGTGTTTTGGCCATCGACATAAACCCAATAGATGGGATTTCGCTTGTATTTCATAGAACTGGTAGCCGCCCCGCTGCGGGCGTCGCACCGGTTTCCGGATGCGTCACGGGGTGTCATGATTTCCAGGACCTTTCCGGTATTGCGGTCCACATAGACCAGAAACCCCTCGTCCACGTACATCTGGCGGGTGTCCGGCGCAAGCTGGCCGGAATGGACATACGGGATGTCCGTGCGGGAGAGAATCCGCAGGACATCTTCTTTTGTCTGAGAGCCCAGCAGGCCGTCCATCAGTTCTGCGACGGCATCTTTGCCGGTATCCTGAAAAACGACGACTTCCTCCTTGTCCTTCTCCACCAGCGCCGCCTTGCTCACATAAGCCATCACACGGTACTGGCCGGGACGCTTCGAATAGGTCAGGAACTCGATGGTCCCCTCCTTCAGGTCTTCCATGCTCCGGAACATGGCGAACTTGTTCTCCGCCAGGAAAGGCGTCAGTTGGTCGGACAGGACCAGCAGGGCTTCTTCCCGCGCCTGTTCCCGGGTGGCCATGTTGCCGATGCCGTAAAGATAGGACGTATCACGCTTGATGGCGTTGATTTTCGCCAGCACTTCATCCGGGCTCTGCGCCACGGCCGGCAAGGCGATCAGAAGCGATGCGAACCAGAGAAAGAGACGTTTCATGACTTCTTGGGGTAAAAGGGCGTATAGAGATGGGCCTTGGCACTGAGCATGCCGGCCGTTTTGTCGAGGATTTCCGGATTCACCGAAAACTGGAAGGTATGGGAATAGCCCAGCGCACGGTTGACCATGAACAAGGTGGCCACGACCGATTCATCCGTTTGGGATTCTATTCCGACATAGGGGACGCACCCTTCCTCCAGGCAACAATCAATCAGATTGTCCAGCGGTACGGTCAGTTCCGTATTGACAAAGCCGTACTGATGAACGGTCGTTCGGACGGCATAGTCTTTCTTACGGTTATAGCCGGTAAGCAGGGTCAGGATGGATTCCGTGGGATGGGAAGATTCACACAGGGGCACGTAAAGGAGTCCTTTCTTTCGGAAGAAAGCGGAATTCTGGGCCGCTTCAATCTCGAAGAAGCCGTTTTCCGCCACATAGATGTCACGGTCTACCCTCTTCAGCCCCCGGGGGACCTCTCTTTTCTTGTTCTTACGGTCACCTGTCATTTTCCGAAGAAACGCCTTTTCAAGCTCTTCTTTGTCCTGACCGGACAAAAGTTGGATTTCAGCGGGAAAACGGATCGAGAAGAGAGGGCCGGAACCTGCCGTGATTTCAACACTTCCCGTTCCCTCCCCGTCCAGCGAAATGCTGACCGAACGGTCTTCCGGCTTCAGCCGGAGAACAGGGAAAATATCGCCCTGCGTGACGACCCGGCCATACATCGGTTCGGTGTTCCAAGATCCTGTACGGTGGTCCAGCAGGGACTCCAGCAGGTATCTTTCCACAAAGTTGCAGACCAGGGCGTTCTCCTTTTTCACATCTGCCCCGAAGAGATCCAGCCCGATATGGGCCACCTCTCCGGAATCGTACTCCACCGTGACGGGAACACTCCGCCCCTGACAGGCGACGGAAAAAACCACCCGCTTTCCGGTTGGACGCTCAGGCAGGGAAAGCCTGGCGGCCGAAGCGATAGCGGCAAGCCGGCTGGATGAAAAACCGACAGGCCGGCCCACGCACGTCAGCGGGAGCGCGAAAAGCAGGAGATATGTCAAGGCTTTACGCATTTGGCAAAAGCATGATCCGCCTGGGTGTCGGCGTTGTCGCCCAATTCGATGAATCCTTTCTTGACGCCGTTGGCGCCATACCATTCCCCGTAATTCAGATGGCCGTTGTTCCAGTCGCCCACGATATAGTCTCCCTTCTGGGCTACGCGCTGCTCAGGATCGTGCATGTCGATCCGCCGCGACTGCCTGAAGGTATAGGTTCCATAGCCATCGGGAAAGCCATTCCTGATCGTTCCCGTAAACGTATCGGCCGTCTCGTCCTTGACTTCCGGCTGCTTCGTCTCTTCCTTCTTGGTTTCTTCTTTCTTCGTCACCTCTTTCTTCGTTTCCGCTTTCTTCGGATCGACGGTGACGGGAGGGGTCACGACCGTATCGACCCGAAGACTGTCGACAGGTGCGACCGGCACGTCGGCAGGCCGGGGATTCGGCCGGAAGAACAACAGCCAGGCGAGAAGCGCGAGCACCACCAGCGCGCCGACTACGTAAAAAACGTACGGCTTGTTCGGTTTCTTCTCTTTAGGAACGGCAGATTCCGTCTTTACGGCAGGCATCGTGACGGCGTGGCCCAGCAGGATGGTTGCAATGCTCTGGAAATCCTGTTCCTGGTCTCCGCTCGAAGCGATTCTCTGCTTGGTGGAGAGGTAATACTCCAAGTCGTCGTCGTATGGGCTGTTGTCCAGACAATATGGGAGAATCGGCCTGGCATTGTTGATGGCCAGGTTGATTTCGTTCTTCACGTGCTCGGATTTGCCGGCATCCTTGGAATAAACCAGCAGGAAGCGTTCACACGACTTGATGGCACGTGTGATCTCGCCGGCATAGTTGGATGCGGAAGGGATATCCCTGGGCGCTATCCAGCAACGGACGCCCTGCAGCTCCAGGTATTCGCAGAGGGCATTCGCGATTTTTTGGTTCTTGGTCGAATAGCTGATGAAAACCCTTCCCATATCACTCGCATTTTTCAATCTTGAATCCCAGTTTGACCATCATCTTGATGGCATTCATGGCCGTCGCCCGGTCATAGTCCCTTTCGTTTTCCGAGAGCTCGGCATATGGGAGAAGGCACGGATGCCTCAAGGCCTTTTCATCGCGGACAGGGCCATATGTCCATCCTTCCGCCATCCGGCGCTGTGACCATACTTCGTGGGTGTTCGCTGCGATGATTTCGGTCAGTTCGCTGAGCGATTCGGGGAGCCGGATATCCGAGAGGTCCAACGGCGCAGGTTTGTAGGTCCTGGCAATATCGGTTTTATCGGGGATTTTTGCCATGGCTTCTATAGGTGTTTACCAACTAGCAAATATAACAAAAAAAACGACAAAAAGAAAGGGGTAACCCACTTGACGGTCACCCCTTTCCGTTGGTTCCGGTCCGCTCTGCCGGCTATTTGAAGATAAGCGGAACGAATTCGCTCAGGTAGATGCGCCAATTGCGCCAGATGTGGCCGCCGTCCGTCTCCATATAGGTGTACGGATAGTTGTTCGCATCGAGTTTCTGGCGGAATTCGTTGTTCGACTGGATCAGGAAGTCGGTCTTGCCGATGCCGATCCACAGGAGCTTCGGTTTCTTCGCGAAATAGGTTGCCAGTTTCTTGTCGAAATCCTGGTAGTTGGGGCTTACGTTGGGATCGTTCACGCCGATGGCGGCGGAGAACATACCGGACCAGCCGAACATGTCGGGATTGTTGAGCGAGATGTACAGCGTGTGGAAGCCGCCCATCGACAGGCCGCAGATGGCGCGCGATTCCTTCTTGGCGATCGTGCGGTAGTGGCTGTCGATGAACTTCACGACCTCGGGGAACGAAGTCTCGAAGGTGCCTTCCATCGTCTGGGGCAGTTGCATCGTAGGACGCGTGTAATCCGTGGAATTTTCCAGCGGAGCGGCTTCCTGCGAGATGTTGCCGTTGGTGAAGACCACGATCATCGGCTTGGCTTCGCCGCGGGCGATCAGGTTGTCGAGGATCTGCGTGGCACGGCCCTGGGTAACCCAGGCATCCTCGTCGCCGCCGATGCCATGGAGCACGTACAGCACGGGATACTTCATCTTCGGGTTGTTCTCGTAGCCGGCCGGGGTATAGACGGTCAGGCGGCGGTCGAAACCGGCCGTAGCCGACGGATACCACACTTTCGACACCGTGCCGTGGGGCACGCGATGGATGGCGTAGAGGTCGCTGCGCGCGCCTGCCTTCGGGACGAGGAGCACGCTGGTGAGCGAGGCGATGTCGCGGTTGACGAACACGTTGTTGTTGTCGATCACACTGTTGCCGTCGACAATCATCGTGTAGGTGTACATTTCAGGTTCCACGACAAAAGGCGTCGTGTATTCCCACACACCGCCCTGCTTCTCGGTCAGGTCGGCGACGCCGGGAGCGTCATACGACATCTTGTTGCCGTTCATCTCAAACTCCAGTTTCTGCGTCGGCAGGAAGTCGCCGGTGACCTGGACCTTGACGGCCTTGGGGGCGCGATAGCGGAACGTAACCGTTCCGTCGGGATTGATGACGGGAGATTCCACGTTCTGGCCTCCCCAGAGCGCCTGCTGACCGAAAGCGGAGACGGTCAGCAGGAGCGCCATGGCGATTGTAAAGATTTTTTTCATACTTATTTCACGACAATTTCCTTCACGGGCTCGGCGGGGAGAAGCACTTTATGGACGGGCCAGCTCTGCGGCTTGGCGAGCTTGAAGGCGGCCGTGCATCGGATGTCGGCGGCGGAGGCCCCAAAGTGCACGGTGTAGTTGCCGGCGGCCGTTTCCCAGGCGGAGGTCGCTTCGTTGAACGAGGCCAGGGTGTACGGATCGATGGTCACGGTGACCGTTTCGGAGGCGCCGGGCTTGAGTTCCTTCGTCTTGACGAAGCCCTTGAGTTCGTAGACCGGTTTCACCAGGCCGCCGTCAGGAGCGGTCACATAGACTTCTACCACTTCCTTGCCGGCTGCGGAACCGGTGTTGTTCACGGTGACCGTG
>JAEEGH010000968.1_pt1 | contig 87025 bp, 67 predicted proteins | sample 9134181 | NCBI WGS metagenome assembly JAEEGH01 (sample SAMN16246544, study PRJNA631951) | gut metagenome | biome: gut microbiome; feature: rumen; material: DP-attached | host: Bos | place: Iran: Karaj | collected 2018-10 | reverse complement strand
TAACCAGATTGTCGAATTGCTCGCCGGTACGGCCGTCGTAGAGGATGGACTTTCCGTCCTCCCGGAGCCCTGCCAGCTTCAGGGTGTCCCGGATGTCCTTCTCGTTGGCGCCGTCGAAGATGGGGGTGGAGACCTTCCAGCCCAGGGTCTTGGCGGCGTAGCCCAGGTGGACGTCCAGCACCTGACCGATGTTCATACGGGAGGGGACGCCCAGGGGGTTCAGCACGATGTCCAAGGGAGTGCCGTCGGGCAGGAAGGGCATATCCTCCTCGGGCAGGACCCGGGAAACGACGCCCTTGTTGCCGTGGCGGCCGGCCATCTTGTCGCCCACGGAGATCTTACGCTTCTGGGCGATGTAGACGCGAACCACCTTGTTGACGCCGGGGGCCATCTCGTCGCCGTTGGCACGGGTGAACTTCTTGACGTCCACAATGATGCCGCTCTCGCCGTGGGGAACCTTCAGGGAGGAGTCGCGGACCTCCCGGGCCTTCTCGCCGAAGATGGCCCGGAGCAGACGCTCCTCGGCGGTGAGCTCGGTCTCGCCCTTGGGGGTGACCTTGCCCACCAGGTAGTCGCCGGAGGTGACCTCAGCGCCCACGCGGATGACGCCCTCTTCGTCCAGATCCTTCAGGGTATCCTCGCCCACGTTGGGGATGTCCCGGGTGATTTCCTCGGGCCCCAGCTTGGTATCCCGGGCCTCGGTCTCGTACTCCTCAATGTGGATGGAGGTGAAGACGTCCTCCCGGACCAGACGCTCGTTCAGCAGAATGGCGTCCTCGTAGTTGTAGCCTTCCCAGGTCATGAAGCCGATGAGCACGTTCTTGCCCAGGGAGATTTCGCCCTGGGAGCAGGCGGGACCGTCGGCAATGACCTGGCCTTCTTCCACCCGTTCGCCCACGGAGACGATGGGCCGCTGGTTGACGCAGGTGCCCTGGTTGGAGCGGGCGAACTTGGTGAGCCTGTGGTCGATGACGGAGCCGTCGTCGTAGCGGACGGTGATCCAGTCGGCGGAGACCTTGGTGACCTCGCCGGCGCCCGCGGCCTTCACGCAGACCTCGGAGTCTACGGCGCACTTATGCTCCACGCCGGTGGCGACGATGGGCGCCTCGGTGACCATCAGCGGAACGGCCTGACGCTGCATGTTGGCGCCCATCAGGGCACGGTTGGCGTCGTCGTTCTGCAGGAAGGGGATGAAAGCGGTAGCCACGGAGACCATCATCTTGGGGGAGACGTCGATGTAGTCGATCTGCTCCCGGTCCACGGCGATGATCTCGTTGCGGTGACGGCAGGTGACACGGGCGTTGACCAGGAAGCCGTTCTCGTCCACAGGCTCGTTGGCCTGGGCCACCCGGAAGTCGTCCTCCACGTCGGCAGTCATGTAGTCCACCTGGTCGGTGACCTTGGAGCCGACGTATTTGCCGTTTTCGTCATAGACCTTTTCCAGCTTGCGGAAGGGAGCCTCCACAAAGCCGTACTCGTTGATCTTGGCGAAGCAGGCCAGATAGTTGATCAGGCCGATGTTGGGACCTTCGGGGGTCTCGATGGGGCACATGCGGCCATAATGGGAATAGTGAACGTCACGGACGTCGAAGGAGGCGCGCTCTCTCGACAGACCGCCGGGGCCCAGGGCGGACAGACGGCGCTTGTGGGTCAGCTCCGCCAGGGGGTTGTTCTGGTCCATGAACTGGGACAGGGGAGAGGAACCGAAGAACTCCTTGATGACCGCGGTTACGGGCCGGATGTTGATGAGGCTCTGGGGGGTGACGGTTTCCAGATCCTGGACCGTCATGCGCTCCCGGATGACCCGCTCCAGGCGGGTGAAGCCCACCCGGAACTGGTTCTGCAGCAGCTCGCCCACGCAGCGCAGGCGGCGGTTGCCCAGATGGTCGATGTCGTCGGTGGTGCCCACGCCGTTGGCCACGCAGATCAGATAGTTGATGGAGGCCAGGATGTCGTTGGGGGTGATGTGCTTGGGCATCAGCTCGTCGGCGTGATCCTCAATGGCGTAGCCCCACTCCTCGGTGGTCCAGTTCTCGGCCTTGGCCTGCTCCAGCAGGGTTTTCAGGGTGGGGAAGTCGATCTTCTCCTTGATGCCGAACTGCTTGGGGTCGAAGTCCACGAACTGGGACATATCCGCCATGTTGTTGGAGAAGACCTTGAGCTCCTTACCGTTGACCAGAAGCACTGCCTCGTTGACGCCCCGGGCGGAAATGGCCTTGGCCTCTTCCCGGGTGAGGACCTTGCCGGGCTCGGCGATGATCTCGCCGGTCAGGGGGTCGGCGATGGGCTGGGCCAGCTCGTTGCCGGCCAGACGCCACCACATATCCATCTTCTTGTTGAACTTATAGCGGCCCACCTTGGACACGTCGTAGCGGCGGTCGTCAAAGAACAGGGCCTCCAGGTAGGAGCGGGCGTTGTCCACCGTGGGGGGCTCGCCGGGGCGCAGTCTGCGGTAGATCTCCAGCAGGCTCTCCTCGGGGCTGTGGCAGGTGTCCTTCTCCAGGGTGGCGGTGATCCGGGGATCGTCGCCGAAGCGCTCCAGAATCTCGGCGTCGGTGTTGACGCCCAGCGCGCGAATCAGGCAGGTGATGGGCAGCTTGCGGTTCTTGTCGATCCGGACGTAAAAGACGTTCTGCACGTCGGTCTCATACTCCAACCAGGCGCCGCGATAGGGAATGATCTGGGCGGTGTAGGAGTGCTGATCGGCCTTGTCCACCTCGTCGGCATAGTACATGCCGGGGGAGCGGACGATCTGGGAGACGATGACGCGCTCCGCACCGTTGATGACAAAGGTGCCGCCGTTGGTCATCAGGGGGAAATCACCCATAAAGATTTCCTGCTCCTTGATCTCGCCGGTCTCCTTGTTGCGCAGACGGACCTTGACCTTGATGGGCCGAGCATAGGTGGCGTCCCGCTCCTTGCATTCCTCCACGGTGTACTTTGGCTTGTCGTTCATGGAGTAATCCAGGAAGGTGAGCTCCAGATTGCCGGTGTAGTCGGTGATGGCGTCCGTGTCCCGGAAGACCTCGTGGAGGCCTTCTTCCAGGAACCAGTTGTAGGAATCCTTCTGGATCTTCAGCAGATTGGGCATCTCCAGAATTTCCTCGTACTTGGCGTAGCTCTTGCGGAGGGTCTTGCCGAAGTACTTGTCTTTCACCAATGCCATGTGGGTTCATCACTGCCTTTCGTATATGAAATTCATGTTAAACAATTTGATACGCCCGGGTGGGTTTACTGTTTCTCAAAACACCCGCTTGCATTTTTTCCCGCGTTATGGTATACTGCCAATGTAAGGGTGAAGATTGCAAATGGGCATAGATTCGCATATTGGAGTCCTATTATAGCACATGCGGGCCGGGAAGTCAAGAAGACTTTCCCGGTTTTTCCTTGTCAAAATCACAAAATCCAGGGTTTTTCCGGGCTTCTGCTTTGTTCTTCTTAACGGAAATGTAAACTTTTTTTAAAATGAATAGCCGCCCCCTTTTCTCTGCGGCGGTTTTTGTGTATAATCTGGAGCAAGAATAAGCATTTTTTGATGGGAGGCGAGCCCCATGCTGCAAATCAAGGACGTAAAAAAAGTATATAAAACCGGCGCGCTGGTGCAGCGTGCTTTGGACGGGGTGAGCCTGAGCCTGCGGGACAACGAATTTGTGGCCATTCTCGGACCCAGCGGCTCCGGAAAGACCACCCTGCTGAACGTCATCGGCGGCCTGGACCGCTATGATTCGGGGGAGCTTATCATCAACGGGGTCTCCACCCGGAAGTATTCCGCCCGGGACTGGGACTCTTACCGAAATCACACGGTGGGCTTTGTGTTCCAGAGCTACAATCTGATCCCCCACCAGACCATTCTGGCCAACGTGGAGCTGGCCCTGACCATCTCCGGCGTCTCCCCGCGGGAGCGCCGCCGCCGGGCCAGGGAGGCCCTGGTAAAGGTTGGACTGGCGGAGCATATCCACAAGAAGCCCGCCCAGCTTTCCGGCGGCCAGATGCAGCGGGTGGCCATCGCCCGGGCTCTGGTGAACGACCCGGACATCCTCCTGGCCGACGAACCCACCGGCGCCCTGGACAGCGAAACCTCCGTGCAGGTGATGGAGCTGCTGAAGGAGGTGGCCAGAGACCGGCTTGTGGTCATGGTTACCCACAACCCGGAGTTGGCGGATCAGTACGCCACCCGCATCGTCCGACTGAAGGACGGACGGATTACCGACGACACCGACCCCTATGACCCGGAGTCGGAGGAGCCCCCGGTCCACCGGAACCTGGGCAAGGCCTCCATGTCGGTGTTGACGGCTCTGAGCCTGAGCTTTAACAACCTCTGGACCAAAAAGGTCCGCACTCTGCTGGTGGCCTTTGCCGGGTCCATCGGCATCATCGGCATCGCCATGATCCTGTCCATGTCCAACGGCGTGGACCGCTATATTCAGTCTGTAGAGGAAGACACTTTGAAAAGCTATCCGCTGCAGATCACCGATACCAGCTTTGATCTGGCCACCCTGATGAACCGAAACCAGGGCCGTGCGGGAGAGCGGGAGGAAGGGGACGACGCGGAGGTCCGGGAGTGGAAGACCGTGACCAGCCTCTTCTCCCGGGTCAGCGTCAACGACCTGACTGCCCTCCGGGCCTACCTGGAATCCGGTGAGACGGACGTCTACGACCATGTGCAGAGCATTACCTATGATTACAATATCACGCCCCGGATCTACGCCCTCAGCGAGGAGCGGGTGCGCCAGGTGAACCCGGACAGCACCTTTGCGGCCATGGGCTTTACCTCTGCCGAAGGCATGAGCTCTATGCTCTCCCAGTTTACCTCCACCGATTCCTTCCGGGTCATGCCCTCGGAGCCGGCCCTCTATGAGAACCAGTACGACGTGATGGCCGGCCACTGGCCGGAGGACTGGAATGAGTGCGTGGTGGTGCTGACCAAGGGCGGCTGGATTCCAGACCTTGCCCTCTACGCCCTGGGTCTGAAGGACCCGGCGGAGCTGGAAGAAATGGTCCGCCGCTTTTCCCAGGGTGAGACGGTGGAACCGGAGGGACCCTCCCTGCGGCTGCGCTACACGGATCTGCTGGGAATCTCTTTCAAGGTGCTCCCGGCCTCTGCTCTGTATTCCTACGATACGGATTATCATGTCTGGGCAGACCGCTCCTCCGATGAGGTCTGGCTTCGCAAGGCCCTGGAGAACGCCGGAGACCTGACGGTGGTGGGTGTGGTTATGCCCAAAGAGGACATGAGCAATCCCACGCTGATGTACGGCATCGCGTTCCCCGCCTCTCTGGCGGACCATCTGCGGGAGCTCTCCGCCGACAGCGACGTGACCCGGCAGCAGCTTGCCGACCAATCCACTGATGTATTCACCGGCCTGCCCTTCGGGGAAACCGAGCGGGACCGGGATATGGATCTTTCCGCCCTCTTCTCCGTGGACGAGGAAGCCATTTCCAAGGCGTTCCAGTTTGATCTGGGAGAGGAAGGCGACCTGGACCTTTCCGCCTTTGACCTGTCTGAGCTGGACTTTTCCGGACTGGATCTCTCCGGCGCGGTGGACCCCAACGCCTTTTCCGCCGCCATGCCCAGGCTCTCCCAGCGGGACATTGCCGACCTGATGTCCGGCGTCAAGCTGCAAATCAGCGCCGAGGATCTGCGGGATCTGTTCACCCAGCTTCTTTCCGGCTGGTATGCCCAGGCCCGGCAGGACCCGGCCACCGACCCCACCCGACTGGCGGGGGCGCTGCGGGAGTATCTGAGCTCCGACGCCGCCCGGCAGATCGTGGAGGCGGGGATCCGGCAGGCGCTGGAGGAGAACGGCGCTGCGGCGGTGACCCCCGAGGAGCTGGAGCTGCTCCTGGTCTCCGTCCTGGCGGGTTATGAGGACTATGCCGCTCAGCAGGACCCGGAGGGCACAGCGCTGCCCCTGGCCTACCTTTCTGATTATCTGCAAACGGAGGAGGCCCGAGCGGCCCTGGAAGCCGCCGCAGGCCAGATGCTGGACCGGGCTATGGACTTTACCCTCTCTGCCGAGCAGATTCAGGCCCTGACCGAGGCGGTCTATGAGGGCTATGAGACCTACGCCGCAGAAAACGGCGTGCCGGGCTTCGAGTCCCTGGGCCAGTCCTTCACCGACTACCTGTCCTCCGAAGAGGCTTCAGCCCTTCTCACCGAGGCCGTCTCCAAGGCTGTGGACACCTCCGGCCTCGAAGCCAAGGCGGCAGCCCTGTTCTCCCGCTATTCCGCCTCTATGGGCTCCGCCATCGGCAAGGCTATGGAGTCCGCCATGGGCGGCCTGACGGAACAGCTCACCGAGGCCATTGCGGAGAATCTCTCCGGCCTGACGGAGCAGTTTGCCGCCAATTTGCAGGACGCCTTCCAGATCGACCCCGAGGCCCTGGCCGAGGCCTTCTCCATGAACATGGACCCGGCGGAGCTCCGGGATCTGATGACGGCCCTGATGTCCAAGCAGACCAATACCTACGCCGGCAACCTCCGGAAGCTGGGCTACGCCACGGACGAGAATCCCTCCTCCATCACCATCTATCCCAGAGATTTTGCCGGCAAGGGCCGGATCAAGGATATCCTGGCGGACTATAACGCCCGGATGGAGCGGGAGGACCCGGACAAGGTCATTACCTACACCGACCTGGTGGATACGCTCATGAGCTCCGTGACGGACATTGTGGACGCGATCTCCGCCGTGCTGATTGCCTTTGTGGCGGTCTCTCTGGTGGTGAGCTCGGTGATGATCGGCGTGATTACCTATATCTCCGTGCTGGAGCGCCGGAAGGAGATCGGCATTCTCCGGGCCATCGGCGCCTCCAAACGGAACATCTCCGAGGTCTTCAACGCGGAGACCTTCATCATCGGCGCTATGGCCGGTCTCCTGGGCGTGGGGATCACCTATCTGCTGCTGATCCCCGCCAACCGGATCATTGCTTCCGTGGCGGGAGAGGTGAACATCCGCGCTTATTTCCCGGTTACGGCAGCCGCCATCCTGGTGGCCCTGTCCATCGTCCTGACCCTTCTGGGCGGCCTGATCCCCTCCCGCAAGGCGGCGAGACAGGACCCGGTCACCGCCCTGCGCAGCGAGTAGGGATCAGGGTTCAGAGCTCATAGCTCATGGCTCATAGCACACGGCGCATGATCGGTAGCGGCGCACAGTTCTGCATAAGTTCCGGCAACCAAATATGCTGCGCAACGGCTTGCATATTTGGGCCGTCACTTAACCGGCGCGCCATGGGATAAGGTTCAGGGTTCAGAGTGCGTAGGGGCGAGCATCGCTCGTCCGCATGGCGTGTGGTTCAGAGCCCGTAGGGACGGCACTCTGCCGTCCGCGCTTCCCCGCCCGGACGTACCCATCGGTAGCGCGGGCCATTCGCCCGCCCCTGCCTGCAGGATGATTACGTAAGAGCGATAAAGAGCTTCCGGAAAGCCGTTCCCGGAAGCTCTTCGTCATTCATTCTCTTCCCAGGAGATAAGGCTGCTTAGCCACTGGAAATCCACTGCATCCACGACGCGATATTTTTCTGTTTCTGTCTGTATCCACTGGAAATCCACCTCGCCGCGGTATTCTTCTGTCCCTTCGCCTGTGTTCGCCTCTGTCCATTCGCACGTCCATACGTAACAGTAGGTTGCATAATCCTCCTTGGTGGGCTCTTTGTAGCCCTTGACGTAATCGTCCAGACCCAGGAGCTTCCCCTCCTGCAAGGGCAGCTTCTTGGCGGTGAGATCGGCCACAAACTGATTCCTGGCCGCCGTAGAGCTGAATTTCAGCCCCGCCACGGCCCGCTCCACGCCGAAGCCGTAGTTGGCCGCGTCCAGCTTGTCCTGGAGGGCCTTGGTGTCGGCAGCGTGCTTGGCTTCCCAATCCGCGGCGGCCTTCTTGATGCCGTCCACGTCCATATCCTTGTAGGACTGGATCTGCTTGTTGGCATCTTCCAGCTGCGTCTTCAGCTGATCCCGTTCGGTGGTGAGCGCCGTCACGTTCTGCTTGTGGGCGCCCACGTCGGCGCTGTGCAGATCCATGATAGCGTCCAGGTTCTCCTTGGAGATGTCGGGCAGCAGGTTCTTAATGTCTTCGCGTTTCATGTGGTTCCTTTCTTCCCTTCGCTTTGTTGCCGCAGGTCGCCTCTGCCGGGGATGCTCCCTTTTGCGTCCTGAGCCGGACAAAAATGGTATGAAAAAAGCCCGGTGCTTCTGCATCGCGCTTTCGTCAACGGTATTGTAGCGCGGGCTATCAGCCCGCCCATTCGTCCCGGCCTAAAACGGCCAGGTCTCACGCATCACCCGCTCATATACTGCGTGGTCGTATTCTCGCATCAGCCTTCCCATCATTTCGGCGGTGCTGTCAACGTCATGCCCCCCAAGCACGCGAAACGCCGCCTCTTCCAGGGCTCTCGCGTTGGCGCTTGCGGATCATTTCGCGCTCAGTCTGGGCGACGTAGGCGAGAAGCTGAAGCACAATGTCAGCGATCAGCCGTCCGGTCAGATTTTTGTCGTTCCGGGTGTCCAGCAGGGGCATATCCAGCACGACGATGTCGGCCTGCTTGTCCTTTGTGATCGTTTTCCATTGCTCGATCACCTCGTCATAGTTGCGCCCGAAGCGGTCGAGACTGTGCACGACCAGCACGTCGCCGTGTTTCAGCCTCCGGAGCAGCTTCTGAAATTCCGGCCGGTTGAAATCCTTGCCGGATTGCTTGTCCGTGAAGATCTTCTCGACGCCGAACTCCCGCATGGCAATTATCTGCCGCTCCTCGTTCTGCTCCCTCGTGGACACGCGCACGTAACCATAAATCACGATATTCAACTCCAAAAAACGCTTGCATTTTTTCTTAAAATGTGGTATATAATAGCTAAGAGGTTGATCATTGCCGACTTGTATTCTCCTATTGGAGATGTGGCGATGTGTCAGCCCCTTTTTTTCCTTTTGTAAACTCCTACGATTGATTCTCCATTGACTATTACAATCTCATCAACGAATTGTGTTTCTTTTGACCAAAATATCTTTTTGATTTGCTCTTTTACCGTTTCATCGGTTAACCCAGATTTTGTAATATCAAGAATAACATTCTTTGTTTGCCCGGAAGTTTTCTTCGTTCTGTTGTATAGCGTGTTTTGTCCAGCTTGGGGAGCAATCGTTTTAAGGTCGTACCCCTTGCCATGAAAAAGATAATCAGGAGTTCTTACGTTTTGCGGGTTATCCACCTTCGGAACCATGTAGATTTCGCCGCCATTTTCTCTTTCGAGAAGTTCGGCGATTTCTTTTTCATGCTTGGTATACGTAAACTTTACATGATGCCCGTCAACCTTATATGTTTTCCCATCAGGTGCGGTATATTCCAGTAAATCCTTGACTTCATGACTGCTAGGTGTTGCGTCTGGATACCAACGCCCAGTAATCTCTTCGTAAGTTTCCCTTCCTTTTGACGCTATAACATTTGTTATATTTTTTGCCCGGAGCGAGGAAAGTTGCTGTTTCCTGTGATCTGTCAAATCAGCTGATTGGCTCGGCAAATCCACCCGGTTTTGCAGGAAATCCCGCTTTTTGGTAGTCCAGGCCTTCACCTTCGCCCGGGCCTCAGAGGGATCCTGCCCGGCGGCTTTCATGGCCTCGGCCTCCCGATGCCAGCGCTGGATCTGCCGGTCGAAGTAATTCTCCTTCTGTCGGGCCTCATACTCGGTGAATTGCTCCCCCTGGTACTCATACTTCGGCGCGTTCAGCTCGGCCAGCTTTTCATCAGTCCAGACCCGGGGGCTGCCCTCGATGTAGGGGCCGAAGGTATGGCGGCAGTTCCACCCGCAGAGCCCCGCGCCGGTACCGTAGCCGGTGGAGCTGCGGAAATCCGGGTATTTCTCACTCTTCCCGGAGCGAGAATAGATCTTTCCCTGCCATTCGGCGTGCTCCGGCCGGGCCCACGCGTGGGCGCTGACCTCCACCAGATCACAGCCGACTTCGTCAGCCAGCTCATCCTGAAGCCTGGCTGCGGTCTGATTGATGCCGGTGACAATGGCTCGGTGAACGGCGTGCACTGCACATTCCGACGGTTTCCGGTCCCCCCGCATTCGAAACACGATGCGTGCGTGCATCCACGCTTCCGGACCCGTACAATTTCAACAAACTTCTACCCCTTTTTTTGTGAAATTACGAAAAAAGGGGTAGAAATTTTTTAGGAAATCGGGTATAATGCGGGCAGGCTTAGATCGTGATAAAACCGATCCGACGAAATACCGACAGGAAGGAAATCCTCTCATGAATAACACCGAAAAAACCATGGACAAGATCGTGGCCCTGTGCAAGAACCGGGGCTTTATCTTCGCGGGCTCCGAGATCTACGGCGGCCTGGCCAACACCTGGGACTACGGCCCCCTGGGCGCCCGCCTGAAGAACAACGTCAAGGACGCCTGGCGCAAGCGCTTCATCCAGGAGCGGCACAACTCCTTTGAGGTGGACGCGGACATTCTGATGAACCCCCGGGTCTGGGAGGCCAGCGGCCACGTGGGCTCCTTCTCCGACCCCCTGCTGGACTGCAAGGAGTGCAAAATGCGCTTCCGGGCCGATAATCTGATCGACGAATTTGACCCCGAGGCCCATGCCGACGGCATGACCAAGGAAGAGATGTTCGACTACATCAAGGCCCATTCCGTTCCCTGCCCCAACTGCGGCAAGCATAACTTTACCGACATCCGGGAATTCAACCTGATGTTCCAGACTTACCGGGGCGTCACCAACGACGCCAAGAGCGTCATCTATCTGCGCCCCGAGAACGCCCAGGGCGAGTATGTGAACTATCCCAACGTGCTGCGCTCCATGCGGGCCAAGCTGCCCTTCTCCATCGGCCAGATCGGCAAGGCCTTCCGCAACGAAATCACCCCGGGCAACTTCACCTTCCGCACCATCGAGTTCGAGCAGATGGAGTTCCAGACCTTCTGCAAGCCCGGCGACGATCTGGAGCTCTACGAATATTTTAAAAACTACGGCAGACAGTTCTACGAGGACCTGGGCCTGCCCGCGGAGAACCTCCGCTTCCACGACCATGAGAAGCTGGCCCACTATGCCAAGGCTGCCTGCGACATCGAGTTCCTCTTCCCGACCCTGGGCTGGGGCGAGATCAACGGCACCCACGACCGCACCGACTTCGACCTGACCCGCCACCAGGAGTACTCCGGTCAGAAGATGGATTATCTGGATCCCTACACCAACGAGCGCTATATCCCCTATATCGTGGAGAGTACCTACGGCCTGGACCGTACCGTCCTGGCGCTGCTCTGCCAGGCCTACGACGAAGAGCTGGTGGACGCGGAGAAGAACGACGTCCGGGTGGTTCTGCACCTGAAGCCCTCCATTGCCCCCATCAAGGCCTCCATCCTGCCTCTGTCCAAAAAGCTGGGAGACAAGGCCATGGAGCTCCGGGACGAGCTGGCCAAGTTCTTCATGGTGGACTATGACGACACCGGCTCCATCGGCAAGCGTTACCGCCGGGCCGACGAGATCGGCACCCCCTACTGCGTCACCGTGGACTTCGATACCGTGGGCGACCCCGAGAAGGGGATTGAGCCCGACAACGCCGTCACCATCCGGGATCGGGATACCATGGAGCAGGTCCGGGTGCCCATTTCGGAGCTTCGCGCCTGGCTGGCGGAGCATATCGGCGGCTGAACACAGCGGAAATACAGGAACAGGAGACAGGGCGCGGAGGGAAAAGACTGCGGATAGAGGACAAGCAACCGGACGAGGGAAACAGGAGGCGCAAACATGGACTATTATGCGAGTATCTTCTTGTTGACGGAGCTGCTGATGCTGGCCATGATTCTGCATGTGGCGGGCTATTCCGGCTTTACCCGGGGGCAGAAGGCCTGGTATCTGGCAACCTTCCTGTCGGTCGCGTTCTGCGCGGCGGCGGAATTCATTGCGCTTCGCACAGAATACAGACCTTCCCGCGCACTGTTTCTGACGATTATCACCGTCCTGCAGTTTTCCGGCGTGCCCCTGCTGGGGGTGCTGTTTTCCGGTGCGCTGGGCATCCACCACCGGGGACGGTTTGTAGCGGCCTTTTTCGCCGTCAATCTGCTGGCGGAGACCGTGGCAGCCTGTTTCGGCTGGGTCTTTCGATTTGATGATGCCGGGTACAGCCGCGGCCCGCTGTTCTTTGTCATCTACGGGATCCTTGACGTGATCAGCATGGCCTATCTGATTCGCAATATGATTCTGGTGGGGCGTCGGTTCCGCCACAAGGACACCAGAACGATTGCGATGGTCCTGGTGGTCCTGATTGCGGGGATTGTGCCGATGGCCGTGTTTCGCGTGAACATCACCTATCTGGCCATTGCCATCAGCGCAACCCTTTGCTATATCTATTTCAACGATCTCATGCAGCAGGATTCCCAGGAGGACCTGTTCCTCAAGCAGCAGCGCATTACCGATATGCAGACCCAAATGGTCTTCGGCATGGCAAACCTGATCGAGAGCCGGGATCTGGAGACCGGCCAGCATATTGCCCGCACGGGCCTATACGTGAAGCTGCTGGCAGAGAAGGCGAAGGCGGATGGCGTGTATTCAGACCAGCTGACCGACCGGTTTATTTCTCTTCTGACCATGCTGGCTCCCTTGCATGACATCGGCAAAATTCTGGTGCCGGACCGCATCCTCCAAAAGCCCGCCCGGCTGACCGACGAGGAATACGAGGCCATGAAGCGCCATGCCGCCGAGGGCGGCAGGGTTGTGCGCAAGGTCATGTTCGGGCTTACCGACGAGGATTACGTCTCCTTTGCCGCGGACATTGCCAAGTTCCACCATGAGCGCTGGGACGGCTCCGGCTACCCCGAGGGCCGCAAGGGGGAGGAAATCCCACTGGCGGCGCGGATTATGGCCATCGCGGACGTTTTCGACGCTCTGGTGTCCGAGCGCTGCTACAAGGAACCATTTTCCTTTGACGAGGCGGTGGAGATTCTGCGTACCGAGGCCGGGCGCCAGTTTGACCCGGAGCTGGTTCGGGTCTTTTTGGAACACAAGAAGGACTTTTTATCCTGAACGGGGACGGTTCCAGCACGGTACTCCTGTTTGCAAGGAGAGTATAGATGAAGAACATCCAACGAGGCTTCCTTATTGTCATAATCGGAATTTCCACACTGTTTTTGCTCCTCTCCTTCCGGGACAGACGGCAGGAAGTCTCTCTTTATGAGAACCGGTCTCTGGCTGCCCATCCCGGCTTTTCCCTGAACGGGGTGTGGGATGGCAGCTACTTCCGGGGCTGGGACGATTATTTTTCAGATCACATTTACCACAGAGACGATCGAATGCGGGAATATCTGTGGCTTCAGATCTACCTGAAACGGGTGGTTGTCTCCAACGATGTGGTTATCACAAAGGATGCCCTGCTTCCGTTGCTGTCCTACCGGGATTATAGTGACTACGATTATGATGCGCCTGTCAATGCCGCTGTTGGCCGTCTGGCAGAGCTGCAAGCTAAGGTGGAGACAGCAGGAAGCCGCTTTCTGTACGTGGGCGTGGATGAGCAGCGAACCGCGTTGGCGGATCGCTATCCCTCTTATCTTTACAGCAAGAGTGATTACTATGAGACAATGGCAGACACCTTTCGGGCGGCCTGTGAGGAGGCGGGTATTCGGACTCTCTTTCTCCGAGACAGGCTTGGCGGGCAAGATCAGCTGACCTACTATTCTGCTGTGGATCATCATTTCAATTTCTTCGGAGCCTATGAGACTTACCGGGCTATCTGTGAAGTGCTTGCGCCGGATCTTTCCCCGTTCCCGGTGGCGGAGGCGGATCAGCTGGGCCTGTACCGGCTGCCCGGAGAGTTCTATGGTTCTTACAGCCGCCGTCTGTACGATCTTTCCCCCATTCGGGAGCAGATCACGGTGTTTGACACAGACACGTTTCCGGCCTATAGCCGCTGGGATAACGGAGTTCGCACCGACGCACCGCTGCTGAATCTGCCGGACGGAGGGGAGAAGGTGCAGTACACCGTCTACATGGGCGGCGACAAGGGAGAGACGGTCATCCAGACCAACCGCCCGGATCTGCCCAGCGTTCTGATCGTCGGCGATTCCTTCACGAATCCCGTGGAGGCGCTCTGTGTCTACAGCTTCAACGAAGTTCGAAGCCTGGATTTTCGCCACTATCAGGAAATGAGCCTCACAGAATATCTGGCCCTTCATCCGGCGGACGCCGTGGTGATTGTCCGAGACAACCTGAACTTCGTCGGCAATGAGGGCAACGGCGACCTGAAATGACTGCCCCGAGCCGGGGGCGAAGGGCGTGCTGCCCAACCGATTCAGAAACGGAAGATTGAGGAACGAGCATGGTTTTTAGCAGCTTTACCTTTTTAATGGTTTTTTTCCCGGCGGTTTGCTTTTGCTATTTTATCATTCCGGAGCGCTTTCGCACAGCCCGGAATCTGGTGCTTCTGGCCTGCTCCCTGTTCTTCTATTTTTGGGGGGAGAGCAAGGGCGTGCTCCTGATGCTGGCCGTGATTACCGTCAGCTATTTCAGCGCCCGGATCATCTCCCGGGCCGGGGAACGCCGTCTTCTGCGGCGGCTGGGCCTGGGGCTGGAGCTGCTGGTCTGTCTGGGGGCCTTGGCGTACTTCAAGTACACGGGCCTCTTCCTGCGGACGGCCAACAGTCTGTTCTCCCTGAACCTGTCTGTGCCGGAGATCATCATGCCCATCGGCATTTCCTTCTTTACGTTCCAGTCCATGAGCTACGTCTTCGACGTCTACCGGGGCAAGACGGAGGCCCAGCGCAATCCCCTCTATGTGGCCCTTTACGTCTCCCTCTTTCCCCAGCTGGTGGCTGGCCCGGTGGTTCGCTATGAGACGATTTCCGCCGAGATTACCGGCAGGACTCAGTCCTTCGACGAAATCTACGCCGGCCTCCAGCGCTTCATTATGGGCCTGGGCAAAAAGCTCCTGCTGGCCAACGCCTTTGGACGGGAGGCGGAGGTTATTTTCGCCATGGAATCCGGCGTCCGGAACACGGCCACGGCCTGGCTGGGAGCCCTGCTCTACGGTTTGCAAATCTATTTTGACTTCTCCGCATACTCCGATATGGCCATCGGCATGGGCAGGATGTTCGGCTTTCACTTTCTGGAAAATTTCAACTATCCCTATATTTCCAAGAGCATCACGGAATTCTGGCGGCGCTGGCATATCTCCCTGTCCTCCTGGTTCCGGGACTATGTCTATATCCCTCTGGGCGGCAACCGAAAGGGCCTGCCCCGGCAGATTCTGAACCTTTTCGTGGTCTGGGGTCTCACCGGTCTTTGGCACGGCGCTTCCTGGAATTTTGTGTTTTGGGGACTGTATTTCTGCGTCCTGCTGATTTTGGAGAAGCTCTTTTTGGGCAGACTTCTGAAGAAGCTGCCTGCCGCTGCGGGCCATGTCTATGCCGTGATCCTGATCATGCTGGGCTGGGTGATCTTCAACTGCACGGACCTGTCCCAGTTGGGGGGCTATTTTTCCGACCTCTTCCGCTTCCGGGGCGATTTCGGCTACGCGTTGCTGGTGCTGCGGCAGAATGTGCCGGAGTTTCTCTTTGGCCTTGCCCTCTGCACGCCGCTGCCCCTGAAACTGTTCCGTCTGGGGAAAGACAAGCCCTGGGCGGAGCTGCTGCGCTGTCTCTGGCTGCTGGCCGTGCTGGTGCTTTCCGTGCTGGCCCTCACCGGAAGCAGCTTCAACGCCTTTATCTATTTCCGGTTCTGAGGGGGTGTGCCCATGCGGCCTGTAAAACGGGGCTTTGTGCTCTGCCTGATTCTTCTCACCGCAGCGTTTCTGCTTGCTTCCTTTTTGGGCCGCCGACAGGAAATCTCCGAGTATGAAAACCGTTATCTGGCCGCCCACCCGGAGTTTTCCGGGGAAAGTCTCCTGGACGGAAGCTATTTCCGGGGCTGGGATGACTATTTTGCCGACCATGCAGCCTTCCGCGATAATATGATGCGGGATTGGCTCTGGCTGCGGCTGAACGCCAAAAAACAGGTGCTGGTGAACGACGTGATGATCTCCCGGGAGGCGCTCTTGCCCTACCTGGGGGAGAAGGACTTCGGCAGCGACGACTACGACCGCCTGGCCCGGGAGGCTGTGGCCCGGCTGGAGCCTGTCCGGCAGGCGGTGGAAAATCGGGGGGGCCTGTTCCTGTTCTATGGCGTCGAAGGCCAGTCTGTGGTCTTCCGGGAGGGCTATCCCGTCTACCTCCACACCCATGTAGATTATTACGAAAACTGCGCGGCGGCCTTCCGTACCGCCCTGGCGGAGGCTGGCTTCTCCGCGCTTTATTCCCACGACGTGTTTGTGGCGGCGGGGGGCAGTCCCAAGCCCTACTACTCCACCGTGGATCACCATTACAACTTCCTTGGGGCATATCTGAGCTACCAGGCCATCTGCGGGTGGTGCAATGACCGGGGCCTGACGGTGCCCATCCTGGACCGGGATTCTCTCCGCATTCGCCCGGCGGAGCAGAGCTTCTACGGCACCTACAGCCGAAAGCTCTACGGCCTGTCGCCGATTCAGGATCCCTTGCTGATCTTTGACACCTCCGTTTTTCCCGCTTACGAGCGCTGGGACGACGGAGAGCGAACCGACGCACCCCTGCTCCTGATTCCGGAGGAAGGACGGCACATTCAGTACACCGCCTACATGGGCGGCGACATGGGGGAGACCGTGATCCGCACCAACCGGCCGGAGCTGCCCAATATTCTGATCGTCGGCGACTCCTTTACCAACCCGGTGGAGGCGCTCTGCGTGGGCAGCTTCAATGAGATCCGAAGCCTGGACTTCCGCAAATACACGGAAATGACTCTGACCGAGTATCTGCAAGCCTACCCCGCCGACGTAGTGGTCGTCATGCGGGACAGCCTGAACTATGTGGGCGACGAGGGCAACGGGAATCTGAAATGATCCATTTTTGCGAGAAATCGCAATAAAATTAAGGAGAAAAAGACGCCATGAGAACTGACATCGAGATCGCGCAGAGCTGTGAAATGCGGCCCATCTATGAGGTTGCCGCCAAGGCCGGAATCCCGGAATCCTGGGTTGAGCCTTACGGCAAGTTCAAGGCCAAGATCATCCGTCCGGCGGACGCCCCTGTGGGCAAGCCCGGAAAGCTGATCCTGGTAACGGCCATCAACCCCACCCCTGCTGGAGAAGGGAAGACCACCACCACCATCGGTCTGGCGGACGCCCTGACCCGTCTGGGGAAGAAGACCATGGTTGCCCTGCGGGAGCCCTCTCTGGGCCCTGTATTCGGCATCAAGGGCGGCGCCGCCGGCGGCGGCTATGCCCAGGTGGTCCCCATGGAGGACATCAATCTGCACTTTACCGGCGACTTCCATGCCATCGGCGCGGCCAATAACCTGCTGGCCGCCCTGCTGGATAACCACATTCAGCAGGGGAACGCCCTGGGCATCGACCCCAGGCGAATTACCTGGAAGCGCTGCGTGGATATGAACGACCGTCAGCTTCGTTTTGTGGTGGATGGCCTGGGCGGCAAGGCCAACGGCACCCCCCGGGAGGATGGCTTCGACATTACCGTGGCCTCTGAGATCATGGCGGTGCTTTGCCTGGCCAGCGACCTGGCGGACCTGAAGACCCGTCTGAGCCGCATTGTGGTGGCCTATACCTATGAGGGCAAGCCCGTTACTGCCGGAGATCTGAAGGCCCAGGGCGCCATGACCGCTCTGCTGAAGGACGCCATCCGGCCCAACCTGGTCCAGACCCTGGAGGGCAACCCCGCCTTTGTCCACGGCGGCCCCTTTGCCAACATCGCCCACGGCTGCAACTCCGTGGCTGCCACCAAGCTGGCGCTGTCCCTGGCGGATTATACCGTCACGGAGGCGGGCTTCGGCGCCGACCTTGGCGCGGAGAAGTTCCTGGACATCAAGTGCCGCATGGCCGGTCTGCATCCCAACGCCGTGGTCATTGTCGCCACGGTCCGGGCCCTCAAGTACAACGGCGGCGTGCCCAAGACGGAGCTGAACACCGAGAACCTAGAGGCGCTGGAAAAGGGCCTGCCCAATCTGCTGCGCCACGTAGGCAACATCAAGGACGTCTACGGCCTGCCCTGCGTGGTGGCCATCAACCGCTTCCCCAACGACACCGAGGCGGAGCTTGCCATGATCGAGACCAAGTGCAAGGAGCTGGGGGTCAACGTGGCCCTGTCCGAGGTCTGGGCAAAGGGCGGCGAAGGCGGCGAGACCCTGGCGAAGGAAGTGCTGCGCCTGTGCGACCAGCCCAACGAGTTCCGGTTCTGCTATGAGCTGGACGCCACCCTGCGGGAAAAGATTCGCACCATCGGCCACCGCATCTACCACGCCAAGCACGTCAGCTTCCCCGCCGCCGTGGAGAAGCAGCTGGCGGAGTTCGAGAAGATGGGCTACGGCAATCTACCCGTCTGCATCGCCAAGACCCAGTATTCCTTTACCGACGATCAGACCGTTCTTGGCGCTCCCGAGGACTTCACCATCACCGTCCGGGAGGTAAAGATCAGCGCCGGCGCCGGCTTCCTGGTCGCTCTGACGGGCTCCATCATGACTATGCCCGGCCTGCCCAAGGTCCCCGCCGCGGAGAAGATCGACGTGGACGAGAACGGGAAGATCACCGGACTGTTCTAAATCCAACCACTCGGAGGGGAATCATGCCTACCATCCTCGACGGCGCTGCCGTTGCAAAAAAGCTTCAATCCGAGCTGAAAGCCCGGGTGGACGCCCTGTATCTGGAATACGTTTTCCCGGTTCTGGCGACGATTCGGGTAGGGGAGGATCCTGCCGCTGTCAGCTATGAAACGGGAATGCTGAAGGCGGCCAAGGCCACCGGCGTCCGGGTGCGGCGCTATATCCTCCCTGCCGACGTGACCACGGAGGACCTGACCGAGTTGATCCGGGGGATCAATGCGGACATGCTCATTTCCGGTCTGCTCCTGCTGCGTCCCCTTCCCGACCACGTGGACGAGGATGCGGTGACAGCCCTGATCGCGCCGGAAAAGGACGTGGACTGCGCCAATCTTCACGACCTGCCGTACTATGTGCCCTGCACGGCGGAGGCCTGTATGGAGCTGCTGCGCCGCTATGAGATCCCCGTGGAGGGAAAGCGGGCTGTGGTCCTGGGACGCTCCAGGACCGCGGGCCTGCCCGCCGCTAAGCTGCTGCTGGAGGCCAATGCCACCGTCACCGTCTGCCACAGCCGCACCGCCGACTTGGCCGCCGTGGCCAGGGAGGGGGATATCCTTCTGGCGGCCCTTGGCCGCCGGGGCATGATCGGGGTGGACTTTATCAAGCCCGGCGCCGTGGTTCTGGACGTGGGGATCCACCGGGACCTGGAGAGCGGTAAGCTCTGCGGCGACGTGGACAGTGACGCCGTCGCCCCGCTGGCCTCCGCCCTCACCCCGGTTCCCGGGGGCGTGGGTGCCGTGACCTCCACCATTCTCATGCGCCACGTCATCGACGGGGCGGAACAGAGCGCCCGCAGGGCGGCCAGAGATTTGGCCGCCGGGGTGCCCGGAACGAAAGGATAACCGGAATGGCCGCTGCGCGCAGCGGCCATTCCGCCAGAGACGAAAGGACTACCAAATGACGAAGAAGAGATGGCTTGCCATGGTCCTCCTTATGACGCTCATCGTGGCGGCGGACCAGATCACAAAGGCCCTGGTTCGGGCCAATATCCCCTACGGGACCGGGGTAAAGGTCATTCCCGGCGTGGTGCAGCTCACCTATGTGCGCAACACCGGCGCGGCCTTTTCCATGCTGAGCGGGGCCCGGTGGCTGTTCCTGGTCCTGGTGGTGGTCTTTTTCGCGGTTCTGGCAGTTCTGATCTGGAAGCGGGTGATTACGGCGCCTGCCGAGCTCTGGTGCCTGGCGGCCATCGGCGGCGGCGCGGTGGGCAATGCCATCGACCGGGCCCTCACCGGCGAGGTGACGGATATGATCGAGCCCCTGTTCATGGACTTTGCCGTTTTCAACGTGGCGGACATCTTCATCACCTGCGGCGCCGCCGCTCTGGTGGTCTATATGCTGTTCTTTGACAGGAAAAAGGAAAAAGCCTGAAGTGGATCTGCTTATGAATATACAAGCTGAAGTATCCGGTCTCCGCCTGGATGTCTTCCTTTCGGAGACCCTGGAGGGCATGAGCCGCTCCGCAGTCCAGAAGCTGCTGGAGTCCGGGGCCGTGACCCTGGCGGGAAAGCCCCTGCGAAAGCAGGACAAAACCCAGGCCGGAGCCGTCTATCAGGTGATCCTGCCTGAGGTGAAGGAGGTCTCCATCGAACCCCGGGACCTGCCCCTGGACGTGGTCTGGGAGGACGCGGACGTGCTGGTGCTGAACAAGCCGAAGGGCATGGTCGTCCATCCTGCCCCCGGCCACTGGGACGACACTCTGGTGAATGCCCTGATGTTCCACTGCCGGAACAGCCTTTCCGGCATCAACGGAGAGCTGCGGCCGGGCATCGTCCACCGGATTGACAAGGACACCTCCGGCCTGCTGATCGTGGCAAAGAACGACTTCGCCCACCAGGCCCTGGCGGCGCAGTTGCAGGATCACAGTCTGTCCCGGACTTATGAGGCTATTGTCAAGGGCGGGTTTCAGGAAGACGAGGGCACCGTGGACGCGCCCATCGGCCGTCATCCCGTGGACCGGAAGAAGATGGCGGTCACCGAAAAGAACAGCCGTTCCGCCGTGACCCACTGGCGGGTTCTGGAACGGATGGGGCAGTACACCCTGGTGGAGTGCCGCCTGGAGACGGGCCGGACCCACCAGATCCGGGTTCACATGGCCCACATCCGCCATCCCATTTTGGGAGATACGGTCTATGGCAGCCCCAAGCCGGAGCTGGGCCAGGACAGCCAGTGCCTCCATGCCCGGGCCCTGAGCTTCCGTCACCCCAGAACAGGGGAGAAGATCACCGTCACCTGCCCCCGGCCGGAATACTTTGAAACGGTTTTGCGGAAGCTCCGAAGCCTGTAATCCAATAAAGCGAGAAGCGGAAGCCGCAGCTTCCGCTTCTCGCTTTTGTTCGGAGCGGCCCCGCAAGGGGCCGCTCTTCTTTTGTAACAATCAGTTCGCGGGGGTAATAATCAGCTCGTCTCTGGAGCGGACGCGCAGACGCTTGATGTACATACTGGGATCAATGTCACCGATCTGGCCGTCAGCGCCGCCGCTGGCCTCGTCCACGTCACGGGAGCCGATGCCCACGCCCTCGATATGCATGCCGACCTCGGCGGCGTCCAGAGCAGTGGAATCCTTCTGGATATAGGCGTTGATGAAGAGCATGGCCTGCTCGCCGGAGCCGTCGTCCACGTAGATCTTGTCGATGACGCCCGCGGTGCGGTGGATCTCGGTGATGGTGCCGGAGACCTTCATCAGGTTGCCGATGTTGGCGTCGCTCATGGCCTCCGCGCAGGTGACCGCGGTGGGCTCCAGCACGTTCAGATCATTGGAGATGATCCGAATGGAACCGTTGTAATCGGTGCCCAGGTTCAGCTCAATTTCGCCGCAGTAGTAGGTGACGCCGCCGTGGACCCGGACCTGCTCGCCGATGAAGTAGTAGCCGGAGACGGGGAAGCAGTTGATGCCGCGGGTTTCGTCCTGCACGTAGATGCAGTCGAAGAAGGCAGTGTCCTTGTCATAGTCGGAGGCGTTGGAGGTGATCCAGCCTTCCACGGTGAACTCCTGACCCACCTGGCCGTTGTGGACCTCCGCGATGGGGGTCACGGTGTCGCTGAACTTTCCGTTCTTCACGAAGTCCAGAATGTTGCACACCAGCCCGTAGTTCTCGTACTGCTCGTTGGAGGGAGTGCCGTACTTCAGGTCATAGTTGGAGATGAAGCAGGCGCCTGCGCAGACCAGGAAGCCGCCGCCGGGAAGCTGCTCGGCAGTGACCAGGCCGAAGCTGCCTTTTTCTGCCATGACCACGTCGTTCTCATAGTCAGGCACATAGGCGGAGCCGGTGAAGTTGGCCTTGTAGGAGGCAACCCAGGAGGAGTCATAGGGGGCGACCAGGTAGGTCACAGCGCCTTCCGCCTTGGGCAGGGTCTCGCCGCTGAGCTCCACGAAGCCCTTCAGCATGGTGGCGCCCATGGCCCGGGTGGTGGTGCCCTTGGGAGCCAGCAGAATGGTATCGCCGGCGGCGCTGCCGGAGATCATGCCGCTGGCCACAGCCCACTTCATGGCGTCCTTGGCGAAGCTGGCGACCTTGTTGGCGTCGGGATAGACGGACAGATCCGCCTGCGCGGTGATATCCATGCCCTTGATCTCGGCAAAGCGGTAGAGGAACACAGCCACCTGTTCACGGCTGACGGCAGAGGTGCGGTCAAACTTGTCGGCGCTCTTGCCTGCGGTGACGCCCGCCTCATAGGCCCAGAGAATGGCAGGATAAGCCCAGTTGGAGGGCTTCACGTCCCGGAAGGGATTTTCCACGGTGGCCTCGGGGCTGCCGGCGATTCGCCACAGGATGGTGACGAACTGCTCACGGGTGAGGTTGGTGTTGGGGCTGAAGGTGGTGGCGGTGGTGCCGACCATCAGACCGTAATCCAGTGCGAAGTCCACGTAGGAGTGATACCACTGATTCCGCTTCACGTCGGTGAACCGGGCGCAGGGGTCGTAGGTGATGCCGGTGCCGTTGTACCACTGGTACTCGCCGGTGGAGGAGAGGTAGATGCCCTGGGTGAATTCGTGATCGCCCACCAGGTTTCTGCCGTTGAAGTAGATACGGTAGGCCTCGTTGGCCTTCATGTCGTTGTCCACCACGATGCCCCGGACGAAGCGGGTCTGGGCGCCGATGGCCTCGTTGATCATGTTGGAGAGGGAAGCGGAGGAGTAGTTGTAGCTGTCCTCACCGTCCACCATATCTGCGTAGTCGTAGCGGTCGGACTTGGAGAGGTTGATGATGGAGCCGCCGTTGGCCGCATAGTCAGCCAGGGCTTCCAGCTCTTCCGCCGTCCAGACGGGAGGCATGGTGGTCTCGTTGATGCGGGGCACCGTGAGGACCACGGCCTTGAACTTGGCCAGGTTTTCCTTAGTCATCTGGCCTTCTTCGATGTACTGGCAGATGATGCCGCGCTCGGCGCAGATCTGGAGGAAGGAGCCCTCGTTGTTGGCGTAGTCGCCGGAGACGTAGAAGTTCTTGTGGCCCTTGTCCAGGCCAATGTAGGTCATCTGACTGGAGGGATAAGAGGTCTCGGAAATGGTCTTGGTGTAGACCAGAGCCTTGCCCTTGAAGATCAGGTTGAAGGTCGCGGTGATGTCGTAGGTCTTCTGGGCGGGAGGATTGGTGACGGAGGGTGTGAAGGGAACGGTCAGGACCTTGGAGGAGCCTGCGGCCACTGCCTCGGTCAGACCGGACTGCTGCTCCAGCACACGGCCCTCGGCCTGCACGGTGTAGCCGGTCAGAGTCAGAGCCTCAGTCTCGGAGCCGTTGGTCAGGGTAGCGGTGATGGTCTCGGCCTCGCCCTGGGCGGCCACGGAGGCAGAGGTCTCCAGGTCGGCGGCCACGGGAACGGCTTCCTTGACCCACACGGGGGCGGTAACGGCGATCTGGCCGTCGGCCTCGGTGACACGGACGTAGTAGTAGCCGTCGGTGTTGTCCAGCTCGATCTCGCCGTCGTAGAAGGTGTTGTTGACGTCGATCCGCTTCAGGACCTTGCCGGCCTCACCGATGATCTCCACGGTGGCGATCAGGTCGGTGCGGTCAGGCTCACTGACGTTCACTCTGGCGGTGACCTTTTCGGGCTGAGCGTCCTCGGAAACGGAGGCAATGTCGCCCAGCTTGAAGGTCTCTTCGCCTACCTGCAGCTCGTAGAAGATCCGCAGATTCTGGTCTTCGGTGGAGTAGACCCGGCGGGCGTCCAGAGCCCGGTACAGACCGATCTCGGAGAAGTCGTCGGTCAGGATAACGTCACGGCAGGTGTTGGAGTCGCCCCAGGCGCCCTTGTGGTTATCCTGGTTGTTGGTGGGAGCCACGTGCCAGCCCATGGACAGGCAGAGGTCGTACTCCTCATAGGAGGGAAAGTAGGAGGAGCCGCCCACCTTGCCTTCGCCGTTACCGACCTCAATGAGGTTCAGCACGTCGTCGCGCTTGGAGGAGTAGCCCGCGTAGTTGTCGAAGTTGCCGAAGGTCTTGCCGGGGTGGTTGAACTGGGAAATGACGGGAACGGCGTTGCCTTCCTCGTCGAAGGGGATGTTCTTGGTGGCGTTGACGCCGGTGACCTCAGCGCCGTCCCGGGTGGTCTTGGCCTCGGCGCCGTCAATGTCCAGGCCCTTGTCGGCGTTGACCATCAGGTCGTTGTACAGGTGCATGCCGGCGTAACCGGTTTTGTTGTTCAGGTCCTTGTTGTTCCGAGAGACCACACCGTAGGTGTTGAAGGTGTTGGTGTGGCCGGGGCCGCCGGACCAGGTCATCTCGTAGCCGTACACGCAGAGGAAGTCGTCATAGAGCTCATTGTACTCCTTGGCGGTTGCCCGGGCCTCTTCCCACTTGGTAGTGGTCTTGGCGGCGTTCTGGAGCAGGGAGCTCAGGTTGTAGTAGCTGGAGGTGGTGGCGGTGGCGGTGGTGTCGAAGTAGTTGGAGTGGTCGGTGACGATGATGAAGTCCATATCGTCCACGCCGTGCGCGTGCTCGTAGGCGTCCTCCAGGGTGCCGGCGCCGTCGGAGTATTCCGCGGTATGGGCATGGATCTGACCGAAGTACAGGGTCTCGCCGCCCACGCCCACGAAGAAGTTCCAGTTCTTGGAGACGGACTTGCCGTCAGCGCGGGTGATGGTGACGGAGACAGCGTGCTTGCCGTCGGCCAGGTCTTCCGCGGGAGTGTAGGACAGCTTGTCGCCGGAGACCGCAGCGGGCACGGTCTCGCCGTCCAGCTGCATCAGGAAGCTGGGGTTGGCGCCGACATTGGCAAAGGTGACGGAGATTTCAGGCCGCTTGTCTTCGCCGGTGGCGGAGTTGGAGGCGGGGGTAGCGCCGAGGATCAGAGGCTCGTCCCGGATCTCGGTTTCCAGCTCCGCCTCATAGGTCTTGGGAACAGTGTTGCTGGCGGAGACGGTGATCTTCAGGATGTGGCCGCCATCCAACGCGGCGGCGGGCACGGTGAAGCTGCCCTGCTTCTGAACCATTTCGGGCTCCACGGGCACGGCGGCATTGTCGTCCACCTGATAGGAAGCGGTGACGGAGGCCAGGGTGCCGGCGTCGTCCAGCTTGAAGGTGACGGGGCAGTCCGAGCCAATGGCGGGATCGGGAGTGTCAATGACAGCCCTGGGGTTCACCACGTAGCCCTGGCCGTCCAGGTCCTCCATGGGGTAGAAGTTCATGGCGAAGAGCTCAACGGAGTCGGCCTTGTAGGTCCAGCCGCTGAACACGTCGTTGAAGAACTCGATGCTGCAGTAATAGTTGCCGTACTTGGCGGCCTTGTTCTTCATCTCGTAGCCGCCTGCCCGTTCCACCAGGGTCCACTGGGCATAGCCCTGCTTCTCGGGGTCGGTGGGCCAGTCGATGAGCAGCAGAGTCTCGTCGTTGTTGGTCTTGCCGTTTTCGTCCACGGTGTTCTCCGGCATGGCCAGATACTTGCCGTTGTTCTCGAAGGAGTAGACGGGGTTGGCAGCGGTGCCGCCCACGTGGACGGTGAAGATCATACCGCCGTCGGCCACGTCTTCATAGGCGATGGCGCCGTCCTGCACCAGGGCAGCCGCGGCCTGCAGCGCGGGGGCGGCCACGTCCTCGCCGGTGGGCTGGCCCATCACGGCCCGGGCGTAGTGGTTGTACACCACGTACTTGCCGCCGTCCACGGGCACGGGACCGGCCTCAATTACGTCGCCCACACGACCGTCCTCGTCGGCGGTGGTGGCGAAGACCTTGAACTGGTAGAGGTTGGCGGTGGAAGCCTTGTAGCTCCAGGGCTTGAAATTGCCGTTGTAGACCTCCAGATAGACGGGGTTGCCGTTGTACTGGAAGCCCACGTTCTTGATGTTGTAGTACCCGGCTTTTCCGGCCTGGTCCGGGATGAAGGTCCACTTGGCGTAGCCGTTGGTGCCGATTTCGTCCACGTAGACCAGCTCTTCGCTGTCGTTCAGAGCGAGGTACTGGCTGCCAACCTGGAAGATGTAGTCATCTCCGGATTTGACAAACTTGATGATGGCGGTGCCGTTGGGAAGGCTCTTGATTTTCTTGCCGTCGGTGGTTACTTCCACGGACTTGGCGGGCGCGCCGCCGCCGCTGACGTCAGCGCCCATCACGTAGTTGCCTACGTTGAACAGAACGCCATAGGCTTGATCGCCGGGAAGGCCTTCGATCGCAACCGCTTCTTCGCCTTCCTCAGTGGCAAAGCTGAGGACGGGCATCGCGGAGAGAACCATGACCAGAGCCAGCAGCAGGGCCAATGCTCTTGTGCAGTGTTTCTTCATAGCGTTTCCTCCATTTTTATGATTTTTCAGACCGGGGCGGCCGTTTCAAAAAACAAATCCGCCTATAATCCTAAATTATATCATAGCACAGAATTCTCCAAAATGCCACAAATATTTTCTGGAAAACTAAAAGTTTTTTCGAAATACTTACTAATTTTTTGACAAAAGCGTATAGCTTTTCCCCTGCCTCCGTGCTATAATGGGGCGAAATGAATGAAGGAGGACGAATCCATGTATTTTGACTCCCACGCCCATCTGGACCATCCGCGGTTTGACGCTGACCGGGAGGAGATTTTCGCCCAGCTGCCGGAGCGGGAGGTGGGGCTGATAATGAACGTGGGCTGCGACCTGAAAAGCAGCCTGCAAAGCGTGGCCCTGGCCCACAAATACCCCTTCGTCTATGCCGCCGTGGGCTCCCACCCGGACGACGCGGCCCAGTTGGACGAGGCCCGGCTGGCCCTGTACCGGCAGCTCTGTGCCGACGAGCGGGTGAAGGCCATCGGAGAGATCGGCCTGGACTACCACTATGAGAATCCCACCCGGGAGGTGCAGCTTCCCGCCTTCCGCAAGCAGCTGGAGATGGCCCGGGAGCTGGACCTGCCCGTCATCGTCCACGAGCGAGAGGCCCATGCCGACGGCATGGAGCTGATCCGCCAGTTCCCCGAGGTCACAGGGGTCTTCCACTGCTATTCCGGCTCTTTGGAACTGGCCCGGGAGCTGGTCCAGCGGGGCTGGTATATCGGCTTCACCGGGGTTGTCACCTTCAAAAATGCCAGAAAGGCGGTGGAGGTGGCCCAGTGGCTGCCTCTGGACCGGATTTTGATCGAGACGGACTGCCCCTATATGGCTCCGGAGCCCCACCGGGGAAGGCGGAACGACAGCCGCCTGGTTCCGTTGGTCGCCGCGAAGCTGGCCGAGATCAAAGGCGTCACCCCGGAGGAAATGGGAGAGATCACCACCGAGAACGCTAAACGGCTGTTCCGAATTTAGGGAAAAAAATAAGAAGTAAGAAGTAAAAAGGAAGAAGAAAGAAGTAAGAAGTAAGAATTTCTCGTTTGAGCAGCTTCTTGCTTCTTTCCTCTTACTTTTGCAGTTTTGGCCCGGCAGCGGCGCACAGGCGTGCGCAGCTGCCGGGCCTTTGCCGTTCCCACCGTAGGGACGAGCATTGCTCGTCCGGCATTCGGAACGAATGCAATTTGCCGCAGGCAAATCCAGCCGAATTTCGTGGCTGGACGAGATCAAGGGTATCTCCCCGGTGAGAATGGGGGAGACCACCTCCGAGAATGCCAAACGGCTGCTCCGAATTTAGGGAAGAAGGAAAAAGCAAGAAGTAAGAATTGCTTGTTTGAGCAACTTCTTACTTCTTAACTCTTACCTCTTTCTTTTGTTTTACAGTCCTGCTAACAGGCTTCGCACATCGTCCGGCGTAAACACATACTTGGCGTCGCAGAATTGACATTCCATTTTGACGTCCTCGTTTGATTCGGCAATTTCTGCCAGTTCTTCCTTTCCCAGGCTGATGAGGGCCGCCTCCACCCGGTCCCGGTTGCAGTAGCAGCGGTATTCCACCTCAGTGGGCTCAAAGAATTCCAGTTCCATGCCACCGGTGACCCTGGAAAGCATTTCCCGCAGGGACAGGCCGGAATCCAGCATGGTTGTGACGGGGCCCGCGGCGGCAATGCCTGCCTCCAGCTTGTCGATGACGGACTCCGGCGCGCCGGGCAGGAGCTGCAAAATGAAGCCACCTGCTGCCTTGACGCTGTGATCCACGTCCACCAGCACGCCCAGGCCGCAGGCGGAGGGACACTGCTCGGACTGCACCAGATAGGCGGTGACGTCGTCGCCGATCTCCCCGGAGACCAGCTCCACGGAGCCCACGTAGGGCTCCTTCATCTGCAAGTCCCGGATCACGGTCAGCATGCCGTCCGTGCCCACGGCGGCGCCCACGTCCAGCTTCCCGGCGTACTTTTCCAGCAGGGTGATGTGGGGATTCTGCACATAGCCCCGGACGTTGCCCTCCGCGTCGGAGACCGCAAGAACGGTTCCCAGAGGCCCGCCGCCCTTGATTTGCAGGGTGACGGAGCCGTTTTCGATTTTCTGCATATTGCCCAGCATGGCGCAGGCGGACAGGGTCCTGCCCAGGGCGGCCGTGGCGGTGGGGGTGGTGCCGTGGATGGTCCGGGCCCGTTCCACGATGTTTTTGGAATTGATGGCGACAGCCTTGACCCACCCGTCGGTGGTCATGGCGCGCAAAATTTGGTCGGACATAGATACCTCCTGGGTAGGGACGGCTGTGCCGTCCCAATGGATAACGAATAATGAATAATGGTGGTGTCCTCAAATTGCCATTTGAGGATGAATTTGAAATTGGAACAGGGGATGCGGATTCTTCGCTGCCCTTTCGGCTTTGCTCAGGGCAAGGCAGAATGACAGACGGGAAAGCTTTTGCTTTTGCAGATGGCAATCTGCAAAACACCGAGAATTGTCAACTGCCACCTGTCAATTTTCAATTCTCTCAGGGCGCTGTGCCGCAATGAAAATCCGTTGCTCGTCGGGGGCCGGGGATTCCAGCTTGCGATCTCCGCAGACCTTGAGCCCGGAGAAGCCTGCCTCGGCCAGCCATGCGGTCAATTCTCCCACCCGATAGGCGTATTCCAGGTGCTCCTCCCGGTCCCGGGACCAGAGCCGGCCCTGCTTCTGGAAAATGTCCATTCCGTAGGTACAGATCCGGGTATCTTCGTCGAACTCCGCTCGCCAGAGGCAGAACACCTCATCGTCCTCGTCCAGCAGAATCTGGCCGTCCAGCCCCCGGAGCTTGGCCTCGGAGTTGATGTCGAAGATGAACAGGCCGCCGGGCCTCAGAGCGTCCCGGACCCGGGAAAAGCTCTCCCGTAGGGCGGCGGGATCCGTCAGGTAGTTGACCCCGTCCAGGCAGCAGACCACTAGGTCCACCGGGGCGGGCAGCCGCAGCTTTTCCATCCGCTGGCGGATGAAGTAGGGTGGGTTGTCCAGTTCCATGGCTTTTTCCGCCGCCAGGGTCAGCATCTCCTCGCTGCGGTCCACGCCCAGGACGTACATGCCCTCCCGGGCCAGCAGCAGGGCCATGGACCCGGTGCCACAGGCCAGGTCCACCGCCGAGGCGGGCTCCAGGCCGTAAGCCGTCCAAAGGTGGCGGTAGAATTCCAGAATCTCCCCGTAGGGTACGTCGTTGGTCAGGCGGTCATAGGCTGACGCCAGAGCTTCGTATGGCATGGATGCCTCCTAAGAAAGGCCATCGCCCGGGGATGGGCGATGGCCGGGATGATTAGTTCAGCGTAATGCAGTTGAAGAATTCCTGAGGATCGGTGTCGTCCGCAATGGACGCGGTGAGAACGGCGATGTAATTGGAATCCCGGAACCACGCCTGATATTGCTGGATATTTACGCCGCTGTAGCTTACGGACATGTGAAGGACGTCCTTGTCCTCGCCGCCCAGCTTGACCTGGATTACCTCGTAGGCGTCTACATGCATGCCGGCGGCGGTCATCTGGGTTTCGAAGGTATTTTCGAGGAGACTGAAAATCTCCGAATCGGAATAGGCAACCAGAAGGGCCTGGCTGGGCTGGATGACCAGGTTGACAGAGGAGCCGGCAAGATTGAACATCATCATGTCCGTCATTTGACCGTTTTGGGCAATCAAATCACCAATGTCGCTTCCCTCGAGCATATCCGCGGCCATGTTGTTCACCTGGGCAATCTGCTCCGCAGTGTAGAACATCCAGCCGGTGGGGGCGTCGATTTGCAGGCCAAAGTATTCGTTAATGTAGCTGGTTCCGTCCACGACGCCCCGTACGCTGGCGATCTCATCGGGCTGTGTAGGCCGCTCATCGCTGGGACGCGGTTCCGTCACGGAAACTTCGGTGGTGGAAATGGTGGCAACCGGTGCCTCCGTGGCGGGGATCTGCGTGGTCGGTACGGCCGTCGTGGGCGCCTCGGTGGTGGGGACGGTAGTGGGGACGGTGGTGGTGGCGGGGACTTCGGTTTTGGGCGTGGTCGTGGTCTCGGAGGGGGTAGTCTTGTCCGAGCAGGCGGCCAGGCAAAGGACCAGGCACAGGGCCAGGACCAGAGAGATTATACGATTCATAAGGCTTTGATACTCCTTCTTCGTTCTTATTCGGCGTGCTTATCTGAGACTGCCGGATCGCTGCAGTGATCGATATGGTGCTGGATCTGACTGGTGATCATATTCAGGGCGACAAGGTTTTTGCCGCCCTCCAGAACCACCACGTCGGCGTTCTTTTTGCTGGGCTCCACGAACTGCTCGTGCATGGGCTTGACGGTCTCCAGGTACTGGGTCAGCACGGACTGAAGGCTTCTGCCGCGCTTGGCCACGTCCCGCTTGATCCGGCGGATCAGGCGGACGTCGTCGTCGGTGTCCACGAAGATCTTGATGTCCATCAGGTCGCAGAGGGCCTTGTTCTCAAAAATCAGAATGCCCTCCACAATAATGACGCTCTTGGGCTCCACGGTAATGGTTTCCGCGGTGCGGTTGTGGATGGTGTAGTCATAGACGGGGCACTGGATGGGCTTGCCCTGCTTGAGCTGCTTCAGATGCTCGATCATCAGGTCGGTCTCGAAGGCGTCGGGGTGGTCGTAGTTGAGCTTGCTGCGCTGCTCAAAGGGCAGCTCGTCGTGGGCTCGGTAGTAGTTGTCATGACTCAGAACCGTGATCCCGTCGCCAAAGCCCTCGGTGAGGTTGCGCATCAGGGTGGTTTTGCCGCTGCCGGAGCCGCCGGCGATACCGATGACCAAAATCTTTTCCATTCCCATACCTCCGAATCCGCACCATATTTAAAATTTTACACCGGCGGAGTTCCCCCCCGCCGGTGTAGATTTTAGCAGTATTTGCGCGAAATGTCAAGAGCTTATCGCATGCCCTTGTCATAGGGAATACCCTCTGCCTTGGGGGCACGGGAGCTCTTGGAAGTCAAGGCCAGAACAATCAGCGTAATGACGTAGGGCAGCAGGCGATAGATGTAGGAGCTGACGCCGATTTCGCTGAGGAAGAAGCGACCGTCGCCGTTGATGTCCAGCGTGGAGTAGGAGGCGGCGATGCACTTGAACAGGCCGAAGAGCAGGGCACCCAGGGCAATGTTCAGGGGCTTCCAGTTGCCGAAGATCATGACGGCCAGGGCCAGGAAGCCGAAGCCGGCCACGTCGCCGTTGGTGGTGCAACCCTGGGTGGTGAGGGCGTAGACAAAGCCGCCCATGCCAGCCAGCGCACCGGAGATGGTGACGCCTGCGTAGCGCATCTTGAAGACGTTAATGCCTAAGGAGGCCGCAGCCTGAGGATTTTCACCGCAGGAGCGGAGCCGCAGGCCAAAGCGGGTCTTGTAAAGGAAGATGGACATGAGGACAAAGACGATAATGGTCAGGTAGGTGGCCAGGTAGGTCTTGTCCAGGAAAGTGCTGCCCAGGAAGCCAAGATCCGCATTGGAGTCATATCCGAAGAAGGTCTTGCGGATCAGGAACCAACTTGCGCCGCCTGCACCGCCTTCCATGCCCATGGTGTTTTGGTTGACGATGATACGGATCAGGAAGAGGGAGATGGCGGGAGCCAGCAGGTTCAGAGCAGTGCCACCGATGGTCTGGTCAGCCTTCAGATTGATGGAGGCGTAGGACAGCAGCAGAGAGAAGATGGCGCCTGCCGCCGCAGCAATCAGCATACAGAGAACTTCCATTCCCTGAAGCGTCAACCAAGCGGAAGAGGATTCGATGTTTCCTGCGTTGAATTCCGCAAGTTGCCTGGCTGCCTCCTGGAAAGCGGGGACGCTCTGGAGAAGACGGACGGACAGCACGCCTACAAAGGCGCCCATAATCATGATGCCTTCCAGCGCCAAGTTGATGATACCGCTTCTCTCGGAGAACACGCCGGCCAGTGCGACAATCATCAGCGGAATCGCGAACAGGAGTGTCTGTTGAACCAGGAATGTCATGCCTGCGCACCTCCTTTCTCAGTCTTTGCTTCAGTCGGCGTAACAGGATTCTTCTCTGCGTTGGCGTCGTTCACCACAGCGACCTTTTTCTTTCTGCCGCTGATGAGGGAGCGGATTACTAGGGAGAACGCGCTGAGGTACACGATGGCGGCAATGATAACGTCCGTGATGTACTCGTTATAAGCCGTGAACTTGGTCAGCTGAGTGCCGATAATGTTCAGCATTGCCATAAAGGTACCCGAGAAGATGACACCGACCGGATTGTTGACCGCCAGCAGGGCCACAGGGATGCCGTTGAAGCCGATTGCCGGGAGGGTCTGATCGGTATGCCAGTTGAACTCCGTGTTGCCGGAGAGGTAGTAGAGGGCAGCTCCGGCGGCAGCTAGGGCGCCCGCGATGGCCATGGAGTAAATGATGTTGGCGCGATCCTTAATGCCAGCGTAGCGGGCAGCGTGACGGTTGGAGCCGCAGGCCTTGAGCTGGAAGCCAAAGGTGGTCTTGTTGATGATAATGAAAACGACGATGGCAATCAGAATGGCAATGAGGATGCCGGCATTGACCTGGGAGCCGGGGAATACTTTGTCCAAGCCCAACTTCGGAGTTGCCACATTATTCCATGTGGTTTTGTAGACGTAGCCGGATTTCGTGTTCTCAATGAGGTTCTTGAAGGTGCCGTCGGCGATCTTCCATTTAGTCTGGCAGTAGAAGCTGCCCTTGATGGTGCTGAAGCTGGCAATATCAAAGAGCCAGGTGACCAGATTTGCGGCGATCCAGTTGGTCATGATACAGGCAATGACCTCGTTGATATTGAGGAAGGCCTTGAGCATGCCGGGAATCGCGCCCCAGAGAGCGCCGGCGATACAGCCACCCAGGAAAGCCAGAATCCAGATCAGGAAGGGGGGGACAGAGGTTGAGGGGATGGAGAGCGCAATCATCAGCGTGGCCATGGTGCCCATCAAGTACTGACCGGGAGCGCCGATGTTGAACAGACCAGTTTTCTGGGAAATTGCCACGGAAAGACCCGTCATAATCAAGGGGGTAGCCCGGAAGAGCATGTTGCCCACGTTGGTGGTGTTCATGCCGAAAACCAGGTTGCCTGACGCATCACGGCTCTTGGAGAACAGACCAATGAAGATAAGCCGGATGCCGTCCCAGGCACCCTTGGCGCCGATATCGGAGGTGGCGAGGCCGACAATCAGAACCAGAATGCTGCCGAAGAACAGGCCAATCACAATGGACAGCACCGAGGCAATGAGCTTTTGGGTGCCGGCCCGCTGTAATAAGGGAGACTTATTCATGGCTCATACCTCCTTGACGTTTTGCGCCTGCCATGTACAGGCCAAGCTCCTGAACGGTGGTCTGCTTGGGATCCAGTTCGCCCACGATCTCGCCTTCATACATGACCAGTATCCGGTCGGAGAGGCTCATGACCTCGTCCAGCTCCAGGGAGACCAGGAGGACAGCCTTGCCCTCGTCCCGCTCGTTGACGAGCTGATTGTGGATGTATTCGATGGCGCCCACATCCAGACCGCGGGTGGGCTGAACTGCGACGATCAGCGGCTTGTCGCGGTCCAGCTCCCGGGCGATAATCGCCTTCTGCTGGTTGCCGCCGGACATGGAGCGGGCGGTGGTCACAGGGCCCTGACCGGAGCGGACGTCGAACTGATCGATGAGCCGCTGGGCGTACTGCCGGACGTTGCCGTTGTTAATGAAACCAAAGTGCTGGAAGCCCTTCTCGCGGAAGCGCTGGAGCGCCAGATTCTGCTCCAGGGTGAAGTCCAGCACCAGACCGTGCTTGTGCCGGTCCTCGGGAATGTGGCTGAGATTGCCCAGCCGGGTGCGGATAGAAGCCTTGGTGATGTCTTCACCGCAGAGTGTCACGGTGCCGCTGCTGGATTTCTCCAGACCGGTGAGGCCGTAGATCAGCTCGCTCTGACCGTTGCCGTCGATACCGGCAATACAGACGATCTCGCCCGCGCGAGCCTGGAAGGAAACGTGCTTCACGGCGTCGTTGTGGTGCAGCCTGGAGGGGACGGTGAAATCCTTCACGTCCAAAATGACCTCTTTGGGCTGGGCCGGATCCTTCTGGACCTGGAGCTGGACGGGACGGCCCACCATCATGTTGGACAGCTCCTGCTTTGTGGTGTTTGCCACGTCCACCGTGCCGATATATTTGCCCTTTCGCAGCACGGAAACCCGGTCCGCGACCGCCATGATCTCGTTCAACTTGTGGGTGATGAAGAGGATGGATTTGCCCTCCTTGGCAAAGCCGCGCATAATCTCCATCAGCTCGTCGATTTCCTGGGGGGTCAGAACCGCGGTGGGCTCGTCGAAGATTAGGATTTCGTTGTCGCGGTAGAGCATCTTGAGAATCTCCACACGCTGCTGCATGCCCACGGTGATGTCTTCAACCTTGGCGTCTAGGTCTACGTTCAGGCCGTAACGCTTGGAAAGCTCCTCCACCTTTTTGCGGGCTTCCTTTTTTTGCAGAAAGCCCATCTTTGTGGTCTCCGCGCCGAGAATGATGTTGTCCAGAACGGTAAAGACCTCGATTAACTTAAAGTGCTGATGCACCATGCCGATGTTCAGGGCTGTCGCGTCATTGGGGTCGTTGATTTTGACGATCTCGCCGTTCTTCTTGATGACGCCTTCCTCGGGCTGGTACAGACCGAAGAGCACGCTCATCAGCGTGGATTTGCCGGCGCCGTTTTCGCCCAGCAGCGCGTGGATTTCGCCGCGGCGGAGCTGGAGCGTGATGTTATCATTTGCTTTGATGCCGGGGAACACCTTGGTGATGTTCAGCATCTCAATGACATAATCCTGAGATTTGTCCATTTCGCACCTGCTTTCCTGTTCGAATGAAACCGCTCTGATCAGCGGGGGGCCCCGACGTTGGCCTCTAGCATACGGAAGGTGGCCGTCGTCTGGCCTACGTAGTTGATGAACTCTACACGCAGCTCAAAAGCAGAGGAAGCGGCGGCTCCGCTTGCCTTATTCTTGAGCCCGAGTGTGCCCTTGACTGTGTAGTTGATGCCGTCGTTTGCCGGGGAATTGATCTGAGTGGATTCCTGATCGTATTGGTAGTCGGCAAGATTCGCCTTCACATAATCGGCGAGATAGTCCCTGACAGCCTTTTCCAAAGCGGAATCCAGACCCTTTACCTCCGTAACGGACCCCGTGCAGGCCGAAAGGAACAGACCACAGACCAGCGTCACGCAGAGCAGCGCGGCAAAGGCAATTTTTCTGTGTTTCATAGCATTCTCCTTTTGTTCCATGCAGATTTGTTAACGGACGGCGTTACACTTCCCCATCATTAACATTTTACATTTTAGCACATATTCACAGGAATGGCAACAGCTATTTTGCCTTTTCGGGGAAATTATGAACGAAATTTGAATAATAATAAAAATCGTGGGAAAGGTAAAAGCCTTTCCCACGAAATGTAATGCAGAGATATTCGCGGATTACTCCACGACGTTCAGCTTGACGTTGTCGGTGGAAGCCAGCTTGGAGAAGTCGGCGTCGACAACGATCTCACCGCTAACGATCTTGGCGAACATGGCGTTGTAGTCTTCAACACTCCAGTTCTTCAGAGACCAGGTAGCAACAGGCAGACCCACGGAGCCTTCAGCGGCACCCAGGTTCTTGCAGTTATTGCCGGCCCACTCGGTCCAGTCGCCCTTCACGCCGAAAGCAGCCTCGAGAGCCTGATAAGCAGCCTCGCCGATGCCCTTCAGAGCGGAGGTGATGACGGTCTTGGAAGAGAAGCTCTGGTCGACGTCCACGCCGATGACCTTCTTGCCGGCAGCGTCAGCAGCAGCAGTGACGGAGTCGAAGATGGAACCGCCGCAGGAGAAGATGACCTCGGTGCCGTTCTCATACCAGCCGGCGCACAGGGTCTGCAGCTCAGCAGAGGGGGAGAAGGAAGCGCCGTAGAGCCAGGTGTAGTTCATCTCAACGTTGACGCCCATTTCCTTGGCAGCAGCGTCAGCGCCCTGGACATAGCCGTAGCCGTAACGGCAGCAGGCATCATTGGTGCCGCCGCCGCCGCCGGTGAAGCCCAGCTTGGTGTAGCCTTCCTTAACAGCAGCGTAACCGGCCAGGTAGCCGCACTGCTCTTCGTGGAAGACGATGCCGGCGACATTGTCCATGCCGAGGGACCAACCGTCGATGAAGACGAACTTGACGTCGGGGTAAGCGGCAGCGGCCTGAGCCAGGGCGGTGCCCTGCATGAAGCCGGCGCAGACAACGACCTTGGCGCCGTTGTCGCAGGCGGCCTTCATGGCCTCAAAGCGGTCGTCATCGGTGGCGTCGGAGCCGTTGGCGGGCTGATAGTACTTGTAGGACTTGCCGTTGGCATTGGCGAAAAGCTTGACGCCGTCGAAGGTGCCCTGGTTGAAGGACTTGTCCTTCAGCTGGCCCACGTCGGTGACGAAAGCGACTTCGTACTTGCCGTCGGCAGAAGTCATGGTGTCGGCGATGTCGTCGGCGTTCACGTCGGTGTCAACGGGCTTGGTGTCTTCGGGGGCCTTGGTGTCTTCGGGGGCCTTGGTGTCCTCGGGGGCCTTGGTGTCCTCGGGGGCCTTGGTGTTCTCGGGGGCCTTGGTGGCCTCGGGGGCCTGGGTGCCATCGGGGGCCTTGGTGGTCTCCGGAGTCTTCTGATTGTCACAGGCGACAAACATAGCAGCGACCATAACAACAACCAGAAGGAGAGCAAGAATCTTCTTCATTTTTGTTCCTCCATTTTCTAAAATAAAATATGACAGGCCGCAGGGCCGCATCATTACACGCATTATGGCACAACCGGTCTCAAAAATCAAGAGCCAGTTCCATTTTTGTTAAAAATGCACAAAAGGGTCAGCCCATGTCGGCGTTGGAAAAGCTGATGGGCAACAATTCGCCCAAAGTGTGCGTTTCGAACTTTCCGTCCTCTTTTGCCAGATAGAGAGGGAAATCCAGACCGCAGAACTCCCGCAGCACCTGGCGGCAGACCCCGCAGGGGGGAAAGAGTCCCGTGACCTCCTGCCCGGCCCGTCCGCCGGCTACGGCAATGCCCGCAAAGTCCCGTTTCCCGTCGAAAACGGCCTTGAACACGGCTACCCGCTCGGCGCAGATGGTGGGCCCGAAGGCTGCGTTTTCGATGTTGCAGCCCTGGTAAACGGTTCCGTCGGCGCAGAGCAGCGCCGCGCCCACGGAGAAGCCGGAGTAGGGGACATAGGCCTGCCCCCTGGCCTCCCGTGCCAGAGCGACAAGTTTTTCAGGTGTGGTCATTTCATTACTCCTTTCGGTTGCGCCGGACTCAATGCTGCGAAATGAATGCCGTGAAGAAGCGTCCGTAGGGGCGAGCATTGCTCGTCCCCAAACGCGACACGTCAATCGCAGACATAGTATTTGTCTTCCAGCCAACGATATGGGTTGTTTTCGATGTATTGCCATCTGACGGCAAAGTCATTCGCATCTCGAATCACATGGTCGTAATACAGCTTTTGCCAGACGGAGCGCCCGACCCGTTTCGTTACGTACCCTTTAAACTGTTGGATAACCTTCGAAACCGAGACGGCCCGTTCCGCAGCAGGATTCTCCAACCGCAGCAGCAAATGGATATGGTTTGGCATAATTACGTAGTTCTCAAGCCGCACGCTTGGATAATGGACGGGGATTGCTTGTACGGACTGATCCGCAATCATTCCGATGGCTGACAGGCCAATCAGCGGTGCCTGACCTTCTCCTGCATCAACGACGGTGCCAAACACGCATTGCCTGTTTTCTGCGCACATCGTGATGAAATACGCATAGTTTTGGCTGTAATCAAAATCCGGGAGCCGGTTTTGCTTTCTGCGGTGTTCTGTTTCCATAGCGGCACCTGCGTTGTTCGGAGTTTCTGTACGATGGATTGGGACGAGCAATGCTCGCCCCTACGACGTTGTTTCATCTAAATTCTTCCGTCAATGGCCGTAGCGACTGCGCACCTGCGCAGCCATAACCCCGTGCAAAAAGCGCTTCGCGCTATGGCTGCCGGATTGTCAGCCACTACGGTGCTGCAAAGATTAACGTGAAAGAACGTACCCCGAGACGGTTACAAAATTTCCTCTTTGAAGCTCTCTCCCTCGGTCTCCAGCGCCAGGCCAAAGACGTCGCAGATGGTGGCCGCGATGTCCGCGAAGCGGGTCCGGACGCCCAGATTGCCGGGCTTGACCTTGTCGCCCAGGATCAGCAGGGGGATGTATTCCCGGGTGTGATCGGTGGTGGCCCGGTAGGCGGGGTCGCAGCCGTGGTCGGCGGTGATCATCACCAGGTCCTCGGGGCCCATTTTTTTCATGAACTCTGCCAGCCAGCCGTCAAACTCCGTCAGAGCCGCGGCGTAGCCGTCGATGTTCCGCCGGTGGCCGTAGAGCATGTCGAAGTCCACCAGATTGATGAAGCAGAGGCCGGTGAAATCCTTGTCGGCATAAGCCATGGTCTTGGCCATGCCGTCGGTGTTGCCCTTGGTGTAGACGTGCTCCGTGGTGCCCTGTCCGGCGAAGATGTCAAAAATCTTGCCCACGGCGATGGAGTCCAGCCCCGCGTCCTTGAAGGCGTCCAGCATGGTCTTCCGGGGAGGCTCCAGGGAGAAGTCGTGGCGGTTGGCGGTGCGGGTGTAGTTGCCGCTGCTGCCGATGAAGGGACGGGCGATGACCCGGCCAACCCCGTGCCTGCCCCGGAGGATCTTCCGGGCAATGCGGCAGTATTCGTAGAGCTGCTCCGGGGGCACCACGTCCTCGTGGGCGGCAATCTGGAAAACGGAGTCGGCGGAGGTGTAGACGATCAGATCCCCGGTTTTCACGTGCTCATCGCCGTATTCATTGATGACGGCGGTGCCGGACCAGGGGGCGTTGGCCAGGACGCCCCGGCCGGTGGCCTCCCGGAAGGGCTTCAGCACTTCTTCGGGGAAGCCGTTGGGATAGGTGGGCAGGGGATTGGGGGAGACTACGCCGGCAATCTCCCAGTGGCCGATGGTGGTGTCCTTGCCCATGGAGGCCTCCGCCAGCTTGCAGTAGGCGCCGGCGGGCTTTGCCACGGGGCCCAGGAAGTCCAATCCGTCAATGTTGCCCAGGCCCGCCGCCCGCATATTGGGGATGTCCAGCAGCTTGGAGGTGGAACAGGACCGCAGGGTGTTGACGTTGTAATCCCCGAACTTCGCCGCGTCCGGCATTTCCCCGGCCCCGCAGGAGTCCAGAACGAACAGAAAAACACGTTTCATGTTATCACATACCTTTCTCTTAGCGAAGGAAGAAGCAAGAGGTAAGAAGTAAGAGGTAAACAAACGAAGCATTCTTACTTCCGGCTTCTTACTTTTTACTTTTCGAGCTTGACCGCCGTTTCCAGCGCTACCTTCATCATCTGCTCGAAGCCGGTCTGGCGCTCGTCGGCGGAGAGGTATTCGTGCCGGACCAGCTGATCGGAGACGGTGCAGATACACAGGGCGTTCTTCCGCAGCCGGGCCGCGTTCAGATAGAGGGCGGCGGATTCCATTTCGATGGCCATAATGCCCATCTTCTGCCAGTTCTTCTTGGGGTCCAAAGCGTCGGGGACGCCCTCATCGTCGTCATAGAAGAAGTCGGAGGACAGAATGTTGCCCACGTGGTAGACGGCTCCCAGCTCCTCGGCGGACTGGGTGGCTGCGTGGAGCATTTCAAAGGAGCAGATGGGGGCGAAGGTGCCCATCAGGTGGAACTGGGCCTGATAGTTGGAATCCATGCTGGCGCCCATGGCCATCACGATGTCCTTCAGGTTGATGTCCGGCTGAATGGCTCCGGCGGAGCCGATGCGCATGATGTTGCGGACGTTGTAGGCCTCGTAGAGCTCCCGGGAGTAGATGCCGATGGAGGGCATGCCCATGCCGGAGGCCATGACGGAGACTCGGACGTCCTTGTAGGTGCCGGTGTAGCCCTGGACGCCCCGGACGTTGTTCACCAGAACAGGATCCTTGAGAAAATGATCCGCGATGTATTTGGCCCGGAGCGGATCGCCGGGCATGAGGACCGTCTGCCCGAAGTCGGCAGGGGTTGCCTTGATATGTGGGGTCGGGTAGTTCATCTTCAGATACTCCTTTCGTTGATGCAATGAGCATCAGGCAATAGGCATCAGGCGATAGGCAACAGGAGAACGACGAAATATGAAAAGCTCGGCAGCGACGCGCACCGGTGCGCGCCGCTGGGATCTCTTACCGCAGCGGGCAGATTGCGCAGATTTCCGATTCCCGATTGCCGATTCAGCGATTGCCTAATGTCTGTGCAGTTTGACTTTTTTGTGTTCCATAATGGCTTTCTGCCAGCACCGGTGGCACATGGCGACGTAGCGGTCGTTGCCCCCCAGCACCACCTGGGCGCCCTCGGTGATCACGTAGCCGTCGCTGTCCACCCGGGCGTTGACTGTGGCCTTGGAGCCACAGTCGCAGATGGTTTTGATCTCCTGAATGGAGTCTGCCAGCTCAAAAAGACGGCGGCTGCCGGGGAAGAGCTTCGTTTGGAAATCGGTCCGCAGGCCGAAGCAGAGCACCGGAATGTTCAGCACGTCCACGATCTGTCGGAGCTGGTCGATCTGCTCCGGCGGCAAGAACTGACACTCGTCCACGATCACCACGTCGGCGTTTCGTGCCTGGAACAGGGCAAAGAGATCCGCCTCGGGGGACATGGTTTCCGCCTCTGCCTCCAGACCGATCCGGGAGCGGACCAGAGAGACTCCGTCCCGGCTGTCGGTGGCGGGCTTTATGAGCCAGACCCGCATGTCGTTCTCTTCGTAGTTATACTTGGTAATCAGGGCCTGGGCGGTTTTGGAAGAGCCCATTGCACCGTATTTGAAATAGAGTTTTGCCATGGTATTTCCTCCTGCCATCGAAGTGCGACATGAATATTATACTATGAAAACAGCCTCGATGCAACGGTTTTTGTCCGATAGACATAAAAAACAGGGCAAGCCCTGTTTTTTTATGCGTATTACACGTTGTTTTCGTCATTCGCCGGGGTTTCGTCCTCCGTGGGGACGCCGGATTTTTCCTGTTCCTGTTTTTCCAGCTCCGCAAAGCGGTCAAAGATGGACTCGGACTCGGCCTCGGGAATGGGCTGGCCCTTCATGCAGGCGGTGAACTGGGAGCGGGTCATGGTATCGTGTTCCATGAGATAGGACGCCACAGCCTCCAGCTTGTCGTCGTTGGACCGCAGGATGTTCCGGCACTGCTCGTAGGCCTGATCCACGATCCGGCGAACCTCGTCGTCGATCTTGCCGGCGGTCTCCTCGGAATAGGGCTTGGTGCGGCCGTAGCTCATGCCTACAAAGACCTCTCCGTCGTCGCCGTAGCGGACGGTGCCCAGGGCGTCGGACATGCCGTAGCGGGTGACCATATCGTGGGCAATGGCCGTAGCCTGCTGGATGTCGGAGGACGCGCCGGTGGAAATGTCGTCCATTTTCAGGCTTTCGGCAATCCGTCCGCCCAGGGCGGAGACGATATAGTCAAACATCTCGCCCCGGCTGGCGGTATCCTGGTCCTCCTCCGGCAGATACATGGTCAGACCGCCCGCGGGACCCCGGGGAATGATGGAGACCATCTGCACCGGGGGATGGTGGGGCAGATTCCAGGCGGCCACAGCGTGGCCCGCCTCGTGGTAGGCCGTCAGGCGGCGGCTGCGCTCGGAGATCTTGTGACTCTTCTTCTGGGGACCGTAGCTGACCTTCAGCAGGCCTTCCTCCAGATCCTCCATGAGGATGCAGGGCCGGTTGGCCCGGGCGGCCAGCAGCGCGCCCTCGTTCAGCAGGTTTTCCAGGTCTGCGCCGGTGAAGCCCACGGTGGCCCGGGCGACGATGTGCAGATCCACGGTGTCGGCCAGGGGCTTGCCCTTGGCGTGTACCTTGAGAATTTCCTCACGGCCCTTGCAGTCGGGCTTGCCGATATAGACCTGGCGGTCAAAGCGGCCCGGACGCAGCAGGGCGGGGTCGAGGATATCCTTTCGGTTGGTGGCGGCCATGACGATCACGCCGGTGTTGCCGGTGAAGCCGTCCATTTCCACCAGAAGCTGGTTCAGGGTCTGCTCGCGCTCGTCGTGTCCGCCGCCCAGGCCCGCGCCTCTGTGGCGGCCAACGGCGTCGATTTCGTCGATGAAGATGATGGCGGGGGCCATCTTCTTCGCCTGGTCAAAGAGGTCGCGGACACGGCCCGCGCCTACACCCACGTAGAGCTCCACGAAGTCGGAGCCGGAGATGGACAGGAACTGCACCTCCGCCTCGCCGGCTACGGCTTTGGCCAGCAGGGTTTTGCCGGTGCCCGGAGGGCCTACCAGCAGGACGCCCTTGGGAACCTTGGCGCCCAGGGCGGTGAACTTGGCCGGATCCTTCAGGAAATCCACGATCTCCTGGAGCTCGGCTTTCTCCTCCTCCGCGCCGGCCACGTCGTCAAAGGTGACCCGCCTGTTGGATTTTCCGATTTTGGCATTGGCCCGGCTGAACTTCATAGCCCCGCCTGCGCCGCCGCCCATCCGGTTCATGACTACCACCATGACGATGATCACGATGGCGCCCATAAGGAGCATGGGCAGCAGGCTGGTGAGCAGCCAGGCACTCTGGGATTCCGGCAGTACGTCGTACTGCTTCAGCGTCCCCGCCTCCAACTGCTCCGCGACGACATCTCCCAGATCCTCATAAAACAGGGAGAAGCTGTAGAGGCGGTACTTGACAATAGTTTGGCCCTTGAAGGGCTCCTTAAGCTGCATTTTCAGGGTGTCGCTCTGGATTTCAAAGGCTTCTACCTGCTCGTCCTTGAACAGACTGACCACTTCCGAGTACTTCAGATCCACGGAGTTGGACGCGTCAAAAAGCCGATACAGGGCAAACAGCATCAGCAGCATGATGACCGTGTAAACGATGATCGGGCCCCGCCGCGGGGCCTGCGGTTTCTGTTGATTCATTCACTTCTTCCTCTCTTTTCAGGGATCAGAGCTTGCAGGGACGGCACTCTGCCGCCCGTGTTCATATTCAATCACCACGGCGGCTTCCCCGTCGCCTGCTACCCAGGCGGGGTCCGCGCCGACGCCGAAGACGGCAATGGGCTTCCCGTTGGCTGTGACCACCGGAACGGCGTCCCGCAGGCGGGCCGGAATTTTCCGATCAATCATCAGGGCCTTCAGGGACTTGGTCCCTCCGGCCAGGGTGAGCCGGTCCCCGGGGCGTCGGCCCCGGACCCGCAACTCAAGCGTCGCTATCATATCACACTTCAGTGCAAAGGTGGTAAGGTTTTTTTTGCGTAAATTTAAATTTTTTGTAACGAAGCAGCGAATGCCTCCAAGGCCGCCCGGCAGCGCAACGTACCCCGGTACCGGGAGCCGCTGCTCTTCCAGCGGGGCGGGAGCTTCCGTGTCGGCAAACGTCAGCAGGTCGTAGCTTCGTCGGGCAGTCCGCCCGCCGGGCAGAGAGACCGCGGCGGAGGGACCTGCGGCCAAAAGCCGCTCCAGGGCTCCTACATAGACCAGGGAGGGGTCCTCCAGTCCCAGCTCCGTCAGCATCCCCAGCAGCACCCGCCGCCGGAGCACGGGGTCCAGCCCCAGCAGCCTGGCGCAGGACCAGCCCTCCGCCGTCCGGCCCTCCGCCGTCCGGCACTCCGCGTCCGCCTGAGCTGCCAGACGGGAGAGAAAGCCGTCCTCCTCCCGGAGCAGGGCCGCCGTGCGGCCCAGGGTGCGGCTCAGAGCCGGATTCTCCGCCCGCAGCAGAGGGAGGACCCGGTGCCGCAGCCGGTTGCGGACGCAATCGTCTTCGGCGTTGGTTCCGTCCTCCACATGGGATAGTCCCTCCCGTCCCAGCAGGGCGTCGATCTCGGCCCTGGTGCAGGAGAGAAGGGGACGGATGATATTCTCCCGCCGGACCGGAATGCCGCCCAGCCCCCGCAGGCCGGTGCCCCGGAGCAGGTGCAGGAGGACGGTCTCAGCGTTGTCGTCGGCGTTGTGGGCGGTGGCCAGCTTGCCGGGAGCCGCGCCTTGCAAAAACGCGTAGCGCAGGACCCGGGCGGCTTCCTCGACGCTTTCTCCGGTCTCCGCCGCCCGGCGGGCGGCGTCGCCTCGCCCCAGGGAGAAGGGAATCTCCCAGGCGGCGCATAGCTTTTGACAGAAATCCGCGTCCCGGTCTGCCTCCGCCCCTCGGAGCCCGTGGTGGAAATGGGCAGCCCGCAGGGTAACGCCGAGCGCCGGGGCCAGGGTCCGCAGCACCCAGAGCAGGGCCACAGAGTCCGCTCCGCCGGAGAGCGCGACGGTCACGTCGTCCCCGGGGGAGAGCAGCGCATTGTCCTGAAGGAAGCGGAAGACCTTGTCTTCCATAGAATTCTCAATTCTCAATTTTCAATTCTCAACTGTGTATGGTGTCTAAGTTCGAGAAGGAGAAGAACTGGGGCCTCCACTGGACCTTGACGGTGCCGGGCTCCCCGTGGCGGTTTTTCGCCACAATGCATTCGCAGACGTTCTGCTCCGCGGTGTTGGGGTTGTAATAGTCGTCCCGATAGAGCATGATAACCTGGTCGGCATCCTGCTCGATGGCGCCGGATTCCCGCAGGTCGGAGAGCAGGGGCCGCTTGTCGGTGCGGCCCTCTGAGGCACGGGAGAGCTGGCTCAGGCAGATCACGGGGACGTTCAGGTCCTTGGCCATGATCTTCAGGGCCCGGGAAATCTCCGCCACCACGTTGACGCGGTTTTCCGCGCTGCGGCTGTCCTTATCAGCCCGGGTCATCAATTGAAGGTAGTCCACCACAATCAGGCCCAGATTGTCCAGGCGGCGGCAGAGGGCGTTCATTTCCGTGACGGAGATGGTGGGGTTGTCCGAAACCCGGATGTCGGTTTTTCCCAGGGCGTCGGAGGCAATGGCGATTTTTTCCCAATCCTCCTGATCCAGGCGGCCTGTGGTCAGCTTGTTGTTGTCCACCGCGCTTTCGCAGGACAGCAGCCGGGAGGCCAACTGCTCCCGGGACATTTCCAGGGAGAAGAAGGCTACGGTTTTCCGGGTGGCCTTGGCCACGTTGGCCACGATGTTCAGGGCGATGGTGGTCTTGCCCATGCCGGGGCGGGCGGCGATGATGATGAGGTCCGATTTGTTCAGACCGTTGATTTTCCGGTCCAGATCCCGGAGGCCCGTGGGCGCGCCGGGAATGTCGCTGTCGGACTGGGACAACTCGTTCAGGTGGCCGAAGAGCTTGACCATGATCGTGCCGATGCGCTCCAGTTCGTCGTCCGCGTTGCCCCGGCGCAGGCCGAAGACCTTGCGCTCGGCGCTGTCCAGAATGGAGGAGGCGGTGCCTTCCTCCCGGATCGCCATTTCATTGATGTCTGTGGCGGCCTTGGACAGGGATCGCAGCAGGGCCTTGTCCCGCACGATGCCGGCGTAATGCTTGACGTTGGCCGCCGTGGGAGTAATCTCCATAAGCTGCCGCATATAGGCCGGGGTCGTGGCTTCCTCAAAGTAGCCGTTTTCCTTGAGCTTGCCCAGCACAGTCACCACGTCGATGGGCTGGGAATAGCTGAACATCCGGTAGACCGTCTCATAGATTTCCCGGTTTTGGCGCAGATAGAAGTCCTCGGGCTTGAGGATTCCCACCACGTCGCCCACACATCGGCTGTCGATCAGAATCGAACCAAGCACGGCCTGTTCGGCCTCCAGGGACTGGGGAAGCTGTTTGCTGATAAGGTCGTCAAAATCGGCCATGGCGCTACCTCTTTCGTTCGTGAAGAATGAAGCGTGAAGATTGAAGAACTGTGGTATCGCTTTGCGATAATGCAGAAATCATTTTTCAAAGTGCAGTTTTGAAAAATCCCTCAACTGTTCGCCATTCACGAATAGTATTATTATTGTTCCTTGACTTCCACCTTGAGCGGCGCGTCAATCCCGAAGCCCAGCTTCACCTTGACGGTATACAGGCCCACAGTTTTGATGGCGTCCTCGATGACGATTTTGCGCCTGTCCAGGTCAATGCCCTGGCTCTTCAGGGCGTCGGAGATTTCCTGGCTGGTGACGGAGCCGAACAGACGGCCCGCGCCGCCGCCCTTGGCAAGGACGGTCAGGGTCATATCCCGAAGCTTCGCGGAGAGGGCGGCGGCCTCTTCCCGGGCGCGCTGCTCCTTTTCCTGCTTGGCCTTGTCGTTCATGCGCATGGTGTTGACGTTGTCCGCGGTAGCCTCCTGGGCCAGCTTGCGGGGGAAGAGAAAGTTGCGGGCGTAGCCGTCGGAGACGTTGATCATCTCGCCCTTCTTGCCCTGTCCCCGTATGTCCTGCAACAATATAACTTTCATAACGATACTCCTTTTTGTTTCTCGAATTATTCAACTGCAAAATAGTGGTCAATTGCGTCCACCAGCATTTCCTGGGCCTCCTGCATGGTGGTGTTTTTCAGCTGGGCGCCTGCGGTGACGGCGTTGCCGCCTCCGCCCAGGGGCTCCAGAATGACCTGCACGTTTACCGTGCCCACCGAGCGGGCGGAAACATAAATCACGTCCCCCTGGCGGAAGAGAACAAAGGAAACCCGTATGCCGTCGATGGACAGCAGCTCGTCTGCGGCCTGGCCGGCAAGAGCCCGATTGACTTCCTCATCCACGCAGGAAATAGCCATTTCATCCCGGTAGACCCGGGCGGACTCAATGATCCGGTAACGGCGGACGGTCTCTTCAAAGCCGCTCTGGAACATGCGTTTCACATCCACTGGGTCCACGCCTTGGTAGCGGAGGAAAGCGGCGGCCTCGAAGGTCCGGCTGTTGACCCGGACGGTGAAGTTCTTGGTGTCCAGCACAATGCCCGCCATCAAGGCCAGCAGCTCGCAGGGGAGAATGGTCTTGGCGTCTACCGTGTAGGTGAGCAGCTCCGTGACCAGCTCGCTGGCGGAAGAGGCAAAGGGCTCGTGGATATTCAGGGCGGCGTTGCTGATATAGTCGGCGGCCCGGCGGTGGTGATCAATGACTGCCACCTGGTTCATGGATTCCAGCAGCTCCCGGCTTTCCACCTGGTCCGGTCGGTTGGTGTCCACCACGATCAGCAGACTCCGGGCGTCGGCTGCCAGCATGGCGTCCTGACCGGAGAGGAAGACGTCCTGATACAGGCTGTCCGCCTTGATAACCTCCAGCAGCTTGGGGGCGGCGCTGGCGTCCACGTTCACAACAATATGGTATTTCTTTCCCATGCTCCGGCAGAGGGCGGCCACGCCGCAGGCGGCGCCGATGGCGTCGGCGTCGGCGTTTCGGTGCCCCATCAGGAAGACCCGGCTGGCGGGCCGGATCAGCGCGGTGAGGGAGGAAGCCATGACCCGGGACTTGACCTTGCTTCTGCGCTCGGTCTCGATGGCCCGGCCGCCGTAGAAGCTGAAATCGTACTTGTCCTTGATAACGGCCTGGTCGCCGCCTCGGGAGAGGGCCATTTCCAGGGCCAGGGACGCGAAATCGAAGTTTTCCTTAAAGCTCTCGCCGTCCTTGCCCACGCCGAAGGAAATGGTGGCGGCGATGCCGTTGGGATTCATGACCTCCCGGGTGCTGTCCAGCAGGGAGAACTTGCCTTCCGTAATGCGGAAGAGCTCTTTTGCTTCGAAGATAAAGAGGAAGCGGTTTCGCTCCAGCTTCCGCAGCAGACCGCCGATCTTTTCCGCCCAGGCGGAAATGCGCTCGTTGAGGGCGGCGTTGAGGGTGGAGACCGCGGAGTCGCTGAGGTTGTTGGTCAGATCCTCGTAGTTGTCAATCAATATGATGGAGACCACCGGCCGGGAGCGAAGGTACTCGTCCCGGGTGGTCAGCAGCTCGGTGCTGTCGATCCACAGCAGTTGGGCGACGGCTTCCGCGTCGGCCTCCCGTTTGGGAATAAAGCCCAGGCAGCGGAAACGGCGCTCCCGGATCTGCAGCTCATCGGGACACTCCAGCTTGCCGGCCTGCAGCCAGTCAAGCTTGAAGTCCCGGAATACGTTTCCGATTCGCTCTCCTACCCGGGATTCCGCGGTATTCAAGGCCTTTTGCAGCTGGCGGTTGTGCCACAGGATCTCTCCGTCGGAGAGCCGGACCTCCGCCATGGGCCAGGGTGCGGTGGAGGAGACGGTTTTGCTCAGATTGTCCACAGCGGTCTGGACGTTGGCGGCGATGCCCTTGACTCGCTGCCGAGTGACGGCCAGGTCCAGCGCCAGCAGAAAGATTGCGGCAGCGGCCATGGCGGCCGCCATGGCGTATTCTTTCCGGGCGGCCTCTATGGCGCTGAAGATAAGCAGCGCCGCAGTAAATATGTAGGCTCCGTTTCGCAAAAGACGCTTGACGCTTCGTTCCATATTGTCACCTCCGCCCATGGTCGGGATTCTTCGTTCGTCGTGGATATAATCCCGTAACCTATACTATAACAGATAAAAACAAAATATGCTATACAAAAATCAAAAAAATTAGATTTTTGTATAGCATATTGTCGCGCCGCATTTCGGGCTGCGGCGCAGGGCTTACTCCGTCAGCGCCTCCCGGCGGTCCCGGAAGAGCAGACTGATGCACCAGATACCCGCCAGGGCCACAAGGCCGTAGATGATCCGGCTGAGCAGGGCGCCCTGACCGCCGCCGATCCAGGCGACAAGATCAAACTGAAACAGGGAAATCAGGCCCCAGTTCAGCGCGCCGATGATGACCAAAAGCAATGCCGCTGTGTCCATAACGCAGCCTCCTTTTCAATTTGGGTTGCTGAAAGTATGCCCTGCGGGAAAGATTCTATACATTCATAACTTATTTTCAGTTTTTTTCGGTGTTTTTTACAAGTTGCGGTTGCAAAAGCAAAATATCTTTGTTATAATTCGCTTACCGAAATCCATAAGGAGGATTATCCTGATGAACGCTTTTTTACCCGCTGACATTCTTCTGCCCCGCGACGTCCCCATGGAGAAATGGGCCGTCATTGCCTGCGACCAGTTCACCTCCGATCAGAAGTACTGGGACCGTGTCCGTGCCAACGCTGCCGGCAGCGCTTCCACCATCAATCTGATCCTGCCCGAGGCCGAGCTGGGCACCCCGCGGGAGGCGGAGCACACCGCCCTGATCAACAAGACCATGGGCGAATATCTGAAGAACGACGTCTTTGCCTGCTATCCCCACAGCCTGGTGCTGGTGGAGCGTACCCTGGAGAACGGCTCTGTCCGCCTTGGCCTGATGGGCATGGTGGACCTGGACGCTTACGATTACTCCACCGGCTCTACCTCTGCCATCCGTGCCACCGAGAAGACCGTGGTGGAGCGCATCCCGCCCCGCCAGCGTGTCCGCCGGGACGCGCCCCTGGAGCTGCCCCACATCCTAATGCTTGCCGACGACCATGACAAGGTTCTGATCGAGCCCATTGCCGCCAAGAAGGCTCAGCTCAAGAAGCTCTATGACTTCGACCTGATGGAGGACGGCGGCCATATCGTGGGCTACCTGGTGGAGGGCGAAGAGGTGAAGGCCTTTGAGGACCGCCTCACTGCCTATACCGCCAACGTGGGCAAGAAGTACGAGGGCCTGCCCGGCGTTCCCATGGTCTTTGCCGTGGGCGACGGCAACCACAGCCTTGCCACCGCCAAGAGCTGCTACGAGGAGCTCAAGGCCAAGAACCCCGGTGTGGATCTGTCCAACCATCCCGCCCGCTTTGCCCTGGTGGAGCTGGAGAACATCCATGATCCCGCCCAGGTCTTTGAGCCCATTCACCGGGTCATCTTCAAGACCAACCCTGAAGCTCTGCTGAAGGAGCTGGAGTCCACCTGGTGTGCCGAGGGCGGGTTCCCCGTCAAGTGGTTCATCGGCGAAAAGTCCGGCACCGTGTACCTGGACAAGGCCAAGAGCCAGCTGGCGGTGGGCGCGCTGCAGTCCTTCCTGGACAAGTACCTGAAGGAGCACGAGGGCGAGATCGACTACATCCATGACGACGACGTGCTGATCGACCTGGCCAAGCAGGACAAGGCAATCGGTTTCCTGCTGCCCGCCATGGAGAAGAGCCAGCTCTTCCGTGGCGTCATTGCTGACGGCATTCTGCCCAGAAAGACCTTCTCCATGGGCCACGCCCGGGAGAAGCGCTACTATCTGGAAGCCCGGAAAATCAAGTGACTTCCTCTGATCGTAGGGACGGCACGCTGCCGTCCGCCCCGACCATCCTGCGGGAAGACGCCCCGGGGAAGCTGAACCTGACCCTGGACGTGCTGGGCAGACGGCCGGACGGCTTTCACGAGCTGGAAATGGTGATGGTTTCCGTCTCTCTCCGGGACGAGCTGACCATCGAGCTGGGCACGGGAGAGCCTTGGGCTGTCACCTGCGACCGGCCGGAGGTCCCCACGGGGCCGGACAACCTCTGCTGGAAGGCCGCCAAGGCCTACTGCGACGCCGCCGGGGTAGATCCCCAGGGGCTGCGGATCCACGTGGAGAAGCGCGTTCCCGTCCAGGCGGGCATGGCGGGCGGCAGCAGCGACGCCGCCGCCGTGCTCCGGGCGCTGAACCGGCACTATGGCCGCTTCTCTGAGGAGGAGCTCCGGGCCGTCGGCCTGACCGTGGGCAGCGACGTGCCCTACTGCCTCTTCGGGGGCGTGGCCCTGGTTCACGGCAGGGGAGAGGAGCTGACCCGGCTCCCGGATCTGCCCGGGGAGCTGAACTTCGTGCTGGTGAAGCCGGACTTTTCCGTTTCCACCCCGGAGCTTTTCCGGGAGATCGACCAGGCGGAGGTCAGCGCCCGACCGGATACGGAGGCCATAGTCTCCGCCATCCGGCGGAAGGACCGGAACGCCATCGGCGCCAATCTGCAAAACGCCTTTGAACCCCTGGTGGCGGCCCGGCATCCCATTGTGGAGGAGCTGCGGCAGGTTTTGCTGGCCCACGGGGCCATCGGCGCCCGACTTACCGGTACCGGTTCCGTGGTGTTCGGCCTGTTTTGCAGCAAATTCCGGGCCTTTTCCGCGGCCCTGGAGCTGGAGGAATTTTGTCCCCTGGTCCACCTGGCCACGGCCCTTCCCGCCGGGGTCTTCAAGCTCAAAAAGTAGACGAATGCCGAGGCCCGTGCGGGCCTCGGCATTTTCTCTTACTTGAAAATCTTTTCGATATCCTTCAAATTTGTCCCGCTGCCGGTGGAGCCGATCTGGTTCAGCAGGATCACGTCCTGGATGTTGTTTCGCTCCGCGAAGTTGGAGATGGAGCTGTCCTCCACTCCGGCCCAGGGGCACCAGTCGGCGTAGGAGCGGTAGTCGATCCAGTAGATGTGCTCATAGTGGTCAATGAGCCAGGGAATAAAGGCGTTGCCGAAGGAGTCCTTCACCACCAGCACGGCGGAGCCGTCGGTGACGGTCTCGTTGTGGGCATAGCTCCAGGGTCGGTCTCCCGACACGAAGCCCAGGTAATAGGAGCCCTTGTTTCCACCGGACATATCCTTGACAATGGGCCATTCGTACTTGCCGTAGCCGCCCCCCTCTGGGATGTACATGGTCATCTGATTGGTCCCCTTGGGAATATAGGCCACCAGGGTATCGGGGTTGTTTTTCAGCTCGGCGCTGCCGTTGCTGTAATTGACAAAGCTGCCCAGATAGTCGGTGTAGGTGTAGGTCTCAAATTCCGCCGGGTCGTGGGGCCGGACGCCCTTCCGGGCGCAGAACTCCCGGTAGGCGTACCAGGCGCCCAGGGCGGTCCAGTGGTGATCCGTGCGGAAGAAGATGTTTTCGTCGTTGTGGAGCTTCAGTGCCCCGTAGACCGGCACGGTTTTCACCAGCGGGTCCATGTGCTCGTACATCCAGGCCGTGGCCTGGTTTTCATCGCTGAAGCCCAGGTCGGAGCGAACGGCGTCGTCCAGCATGACCCCCGTGGAGAGGGGCGCGATCAGACAGTAGACCGTTGCCTTGCCCTCCAGGGCCCGGGCCACGCTGCCCACAGCCTCGCAGTACCGGGTGCTGTTCTTTTCCCCAAAATAGTAGGCGCTGTAGCCGCCCCCCTCGGTGATAAAGACCGTGCCGGACTGGTAGGCCGGGGTGTGCACGTCTCCCGGCCCCTCCGCCACGTCGGTGGGGGTGGGCTCCGGCAGGGGCTCCGTGGGCGGCTCCGTGGTGGGCGCTTCCGTGGTGACAGGCTGGGTGGTGACGGGTTCGGTGGTGACCGGCTCCGTAGTGACGGCCTGGGTGGCGGCGGACGTGGGCTGCCGGGTCTCGGCTGTAGTTTGGGTCTGGGTCAGAGCGGGCATGGTGTCGGTGGGCTCCTGCGTCCGACCGCCCTTGACAGCCGGGACGATCACAAAGATCATCAGCGCCGCCGCGGCTGCCAGAGCCAGCAGGGCGAAAATGACGGAAAGTGCTCTGGTTCTCATTGGGTGTACCTCGATTCGGTGAATCTGCGTAGGGCGGCCAGAGGTCTGGCCGCCGGAAACGCGAAAAGCCTATGGAGCGGCGGTCTGGGGTCTATCTATAAAGGGCACGGGCGGCCGCCCTACGGATGAAACGATAAACAGCGCGGCTCCCGGGCGATGACCCGGGAGCCGCTTTGAAAAAGGATTATTCTTCCTCGTTCTTCTTGGCTTCGTCAATGATCTTGGCCTGGTTCATCTGCGGGACTTCCTCATAGCGGACGAACTTCATAGTGTAGGAGCCTCTGCCCTGGGTCATGGAACGCAGGTCAATGGCGTAGGAGCTCATCTCGCCCATGGGAACCTCGGCCTCGATGGTGCCGCCGCCCATGCCCATCACACGGCCGCGGCGCTTGTTCAGGTCGCCGACCACGTCGCCGGTGTAGGTGTCGGGCACGAAGACCTTCAGCTCGGCAATGGGCTCCAGAATGGTGGGACGGGCCAGGGGCAGGCCTTCCTTATAGGCGATGCCGGCAGCGGTCTGGAAGGCCATATCGGAGGAGTCCACCGGGTGGGAGGAGCCGAAGTACAGGGTGGCCTTCAGGTTGACCACGGGGTAGCCGGCCAGAACGCCCTTGCCCACGCAGTTGCGCAGGCCCTTTTCTACGGAGGGGATGAAGTTCTTGGGCACGCAGCCGCCGACGGTCTCGTCAGCGAAGATCATGTCGTCCTGCTCATCCTGATGCTCGAAGCGGATATAGACGTCGCCGAACTGGCCGTGGCCGCCGGACTGCTTCTTGTGGCGACCGTGCTGCTCGACCTTGCCCATGATGGTCTCACGGTATGCGATCTTGGCGGGACGGAGCTCCGCCTCGACCTTGTACTTGGAGGCCAGCTTGGAGATAATGACGGACAGGTGAATATCGCAGACGCCCGCGATGATCATTTCCTTGGTCTCGGGGTCGTTGCCGTAGGTGAAGGAGGCGTCTTCCTCGTTGAGCTTCACGAGGCCGGCGGCGACCTTGTCTTCCTGGCCCTTGGTCTTGGCGTAGATGGCCATGCGGTAGTTGGGAATGTCATATTCCATGGGCTTCAGGTTCACAACCTTGCCGGCCAGACCCAGAGTGTCGCCGGTGCGGACGGAGGCCAGCTTGGTGAACACACCGATGTCGCCGCAGCAGACCTTGGCGGTCTTCATGTTGTCCTTGCCCCGGGGGAAGAAGGTGTTGCCCAGCTTCTCATTGCTGCCGGTGCGGCCATTGACCACGGTGAGGGTGTCCTCAATGTCGCCGGAAATGACCTTGAAGTAGGAGTTCTTGCCGTACTGGTCGGACATGGTGTTGAACACGAAGGCCATGGGGCTGCCGGCGGGATCCAGCTTGAACTCGCCCTCGTTGCCTTCCTCGTCCACGGTGACCATGGGCTTGCCCTCCAGAGGAGAGGGAGCGTACTTGACCAGGTTGGCCATCAGGGCGTCAACGCCCAGGCCGGTGGTGGAGCAGCCGCAGAAGACGGGGGTGATGGCGCGGGTGGAGATACCGGTCTTCAGACCCTGAGCCAGCTCTTCGGGGGTGAAGGGCTCTTCCATGAAGAACTTCTCCATGAGGGCTTCGTCGGTCTCGGCGACCTGCTCGTTGAGCTCCATCATGTACTCCTCAATCTTTTCCTCAGCGTCGGCGGGCAGGGCGATTTCCTTGCCGCTGGCGTCGTAGGCTTTCTTCTCAATGAGGTCCACCACGCCCACGGCCTCATCGCCGTTGAGAATGGGGAAGGTGAAGGGAACCACGGAAGCGCCGAAGCTGTCCCGCAGGGACTGGAGGGTGCCGAAGAAGTTGGCGTGCTCCTCGTCCAGCTTGGAGACATAGAACATGGTGGGCAGCTCCCGGTCAGCCAGGGCCTTCCAGCCCTTCTCGGTGCCAACCGCGATGCCGGACTTGGCAGTCAGAACGATGATGCCGGAGTCGGCAACGCGCAGGGACTGGACCACTTCGCCGGCAAAGTCAAAGTAGCCGGGATTGTCCAGAATGTTCAGCTTAGTCTTGTTGAATTCAACGGGGATCACAGAGGTCTTGATGGAATACTGTCTCTTCTTCTCCTCGTCGTCGAAGTCGGAGACGGTGGTGCCGTCGGCACGCTTGCCCAGACGGGTGATGACCTTGGTGTTGAAGAGCATGCTTTCGCACAGGGCGGATTTGCCGTCGCCGCCGTGACCCAGCAGGGCGATGTTGCGGATGTCCTTCGCAGTGTACATTTACTATATTCTCCTTTCACGCGGATGAAAAGCCTTTTTCAGCCACAATCGATGTTATTATATACAATCAAAAAACAATTGTCAATTGGGAATTTTCAATTGTCAATCGTCAGAAGTGTTTTCCCCACACGCTCAGCAGCACAGCCGGGATCAGCCAGGCGGCGCTGTAGATCAGCAGGTTGAGAGCGGTGGCGGTGTCCAGCGCCGGGAGGGCTGCCAGAACACCCATCAGCAGCAGACCGCTGATCCCGTTCAGCACGGTGAGGATCGCCGCGCCCAGCGTGGCCGAGCGGAGCATCCGTCCGCCGGCGGCGGCCTGGGCAAAGCCGGAGAAGCTGTCCTTTGCCAGAATCGCGCCCTGGGCTCCCGTTCGTTTCAGCTCCGCCTCGGACAGGCGGATCCGCTCCGTGGTGGAGGGATAGAGGAAGGCGCTGGTGGGGATTCCGAACTTTGCCTTGAGGAAGCTGGGGGTGCCCAGGAAGGTCCGGGTCACCAGGATCCCCTTGAAGTGGCGGTTGCCCGCGATGGAGGCCAGACCCTTTCGCAGGTGATCCGGTGGGGCGTAGCGGATGGCAAAGACCGCGGCCAGTTCTCCGTTGAGGGAGAGGTACACCGCCTGTTTCACCCGGGCGCCTTTGTCCATGTGGACGCCCATCCGGCGCATGAAATCCAGGGAGCCCATCAGCACCACGTCCTCCTGGATGCTGGCGCCGATGCCTCCGCTGTCGTAGAAGCGGAAGGTGTCCACCTCATAGTGGCGGCCGTTGTGGGTTACCAGCAGATCGTCAAAGACCGGGTCCAGGGCGCTCTCGGAATGCCGGGCGGCGGCGGCCGCGTAGGCGATGATTCGATCCGGGTTGCCGCTGTAAACCTTAAAGCCGTTGAGGGTCAGGGACCCGGCAGGGAAGATGTCCTCGTCCCCGATCAGGATGGCATGCTCGCCGCCGAAAACCTCGGCGCCGTGATAGCCGCACAGGGCGGCGTCCATATCTGCCAGACGGCGGGAGAGCAGCAGGAAGAGCCGGGGATAGGTCATCAGGCCCGCCGCGGGAACGCTGCCCAGGAAAATCAGCGCGCCGGTCCAGGCAATATCGCGTTTCAGGCCGAAGCTGATCAGCAGGGTCAGCGCAATGCCGCCGATAACGGCGATGGGGGTGTAGAACCGCAGGACCCGTTGGGTGAGATCCCGGGTTTCCAGCTTTTCCATGAAGCTGCCCACGTCGGGAGCGGTGCGGACCAGGCCGCGGCTGTCCTTGGAAATCTCCGGAACTTCACTGACGCCGGAGGCGAGAGAGCTTCCCCGCAGGACCTTTACGGTGGTAGTGAGGGCCATACCCCTGTCATACTCACCCCAGAGGAAGACCATCAGCAGCGCGCCGACGACAACGGTAAAGGGAGAACGCAGCTCCTTGGCCGCAGGGAAACAGTCCGCTGCGGTGAAAGCCGCCGCAAAGACCAGCAGCAGGGTGGGCCGGAGCCCCTTGGCGTTTTGGGATTTGCGGAACAGGCATTTCCAGCTCGCCAGGGTCATCAGCACCAGCAGACCCAACTGAATATAGACGGTAGTGCCGCCGGAGAAGATTTCCGGCAGGAAGGTCCAGCCCTGGGAAAGATACAAAGTGAAAAACAGACTCAAAAACGTGAACAGACCCGTCAGAACCAGCCTGGAGCCGATTTCGTCCAGGGGCTTGGCGTACATCCGGTAGGCTTCCTCCGGGTGCAGCACAGAGCTTTCCTCCGGGGGAAGCACATCCTCGTCCCGCTTGAGCGGTGCGCTGCGGGCGGCGGTCGATGGTTTCGGGGGCTCCGGCCTGGGGGCTTCCTTCCGCACGTCGGCGGAGGGAACCGGATCGGCGGCTTCCTCCTGGCGGGGAGAGGGGGCCCAGCGGGGAGCTTCCGCTTCCGTGGAATCCCCGGAGCGGGTGGGCACGGAGCCGGTTTCCGGGAGAGGGGCCGGACGCTTTGCCCGCGCGCCGCTCTGCCCTGCCCGGGGTTTTTCGGCAGACGCGTCCTGACGGGAAGGGGATTCCACCGTCAGGCTGGCTGCCGTCTCGGTCATCGGGACTGCTGCCGCGGCTCTTGCGGCGGAGGCGGCGCTCTTCGCGGCGGCGGCCGCGACTCTGGCGGCGGCAATTTCGGCGCTGCTTCGGGCCGCGGGACGATTCCGGCTTTTTTTGCGGCTGCGGCGCGGCCCGGGCTTCGGCGTTTCCTCCGGTTGGGTCGGGGTAATCCGCGGCGGCTCGACTTCTTCGATGGGGACCGCTGCCGCCAGCAGCTCGTCCAGGGTCATGGCGTTGACGCCCTTGGGGCTGCGCCCCGCCCGTTTGGGAGGGGGCGTCAGGTCCGCTGCCGCGGCCTTCTTCGGCAGATTCATGGGCACGGTGGAAGCTTCCGCCGCCGGAATGGGTTCCGGTTCCTCAGCGGGCTCCGCAGAAACTGCCTCCGGCGCAGCGGACAGCCCAGCTTCGGGGACGACCTCCGGCGCGGCGGACAACTCCGCTTCCGGGGCGTGCTCCGCAGTGGGAACGGCCTCGGTCATATCGTCAGGAGAGAAATCCACTCCTGTAAATTCCTTCAAAATGGCATCCAGATCAATGTCCGCCAGGGGATCCTCGGCAGGGAAGTCCGCGGTCGGCGCATCCGGGGCGGGAAGATCCGGTTCTGCCCCGGAGGCGGGTTCCGGAAAGGCGGTCTCAGCCTGGGCAGGCACGCTGTCCGGCTCCTCCTCCCACTCGTCCGAATCCGGGGGAGCCATCAGGCTGTCCAGCAGTCCCCGAAGCTTGCCCCGGCGGGCAAATCTGCCGGCAGACTCCTTGGCCGGGGCCTGGGAAACCGATCCCTCGGCGGCGGGGACTCGTGGATCGGAATTCTCCGCGGCGGGCGTCTCCGGGACCGCAGGAGTCCCAAAGATTTCCTCCAGAGAGGGCAGCGTGTCCGTGTTGTCCCGGAATGGAGCCGCGGGAGCTTCGGGATCCGACGTTTCCTTCGGCGCTGAAACAGGCTCTGAAAGGGAAACGGCTTCCAAAACGGAGACGGACTCCGGGGACTCGGCCATGTCAACCGGCTCGGGCTCTTCCGGCGCGGCGCCGGCTTCTGCCAACACTTCCTCGGCGGGGGAGAAATTGAAAATTTCCTCCAGGGAGGGATCCTCCTCGGGCGGGACAAAGGGTACGTCGCTTAAATCGGGACGGACTTCCGGAGCCTCCGGGAAAAGGTCTGCCAATTCCACTGGAAAATCCGGCTCCGGGCGAGTATCCCGGGCGTCCTGGGCGGAGGGCTTCACCTCCATGCGGGCAGGCCGCAGGCCGGGCTCCTGGGGAGCGGCAGGCTTTGCCTTGGGGACCTCAGCCTGCTGCGGTTCCTCGAAAGCGACGTCCGAAATATCTGTGAGATCTGACTGCCGCCGGGCGGCCGTCTCATGGGCGTCCTTGTCGGCGCGGAGCAGGGCAGCCAGACGAAGGGCAAAGTCGTCTGCGGACTTTGTCCCCTCCTCGGACGGCGCGGCCGGACGGTTGAATTCCGGATCCGGCGTAAATTGTTCCTGGCGCTTTTTCATTCCAAAGGCACTCCCAGTATTGTCAGATGGTTCAGAGTTCAGAGTTCAGAGTCTGCGGCGCCGGCAAGCTGCCGGCCATGAGGCAACAGGGTTCGGGGCTCAGGGCCGCCGTGGTTATTTGCTCTCCCGCTGGCGCAGGGCCTCGTAGAGCAGCACAGTGGCTGCGGCGGAGGCGTTCAGAGAGGAGATGCGGCCCTTCATGGGGATGCTCACCAGCACGTCGCAGCTCTCCCGGACCAGGCGGCTCATGCCCTCGCCTTCATTGCCGATGACTATGGCGGAGGGGCCGGTCAGATCGGTGCGGTAGAGGTCACTGGCCCCGTCTGCGGCGGTGCCGTAGATCCACACGCCCTTGTCCTTCAACTCCCGGATGGTGTTGGCGATGTTGGCCACCCGGGCCACGGGCAGGTATTCCACGGCCCCCGCGGAGGTTTTTGCCACCACGGCGGTGAGCCCCACGCTGCGCCGCTTGGGGATAATGACCCCGTGGGCCCCGGCGCACTCGGCGGAGCGGAGGATGGCGCCCAGGTTGTGGGGATCGGAGAGCTCGTCGCAAATTACGATCAGCGGCGCTTCGTTCCGTTCGGCCGCCAGGGCAAGAATGTCCTCCAGGTCGGCGTATTCATGGGCGGCAACCGCGGCGATGACCCCCTGATGGGCGCCAGTGGGGCTCATCTGATCCAGCTTCCGGCGGTCCACGGGGACCACCACGGCCCCGGCCTCCTTGGCCAGAGCGGCCAGCCGGGTCAGAGCGCGATCCGTGCTGCCCTCGGCCACATAGAGCTTGTCGATGGTGCGGCCGCTTTTCAGCGCCTCAGTCAGGGCGTTGCGGCCCTCGATCAGACCCTCGGAGAGTTCCTCAGGCGCAGTTTCCGAGCCGGACCGTCTGCGTCCGTCGTTCCGGGCGGCGGGATAATTCGGTTTTTTTCGATCAAAAGTATCATTTTTCATAGCAATGTGTACACTTTCTCATAATATCCTATATATTGTATCAGATAATGCGCAAAAGTACAAGAAAAAAATGAAAAACCTGCCGATTGGCAGGTTTTTCGGAGAGCAGGACAAACGTTCATCCCGTATGTTTTCCAATGGGAATTTGAAAACACCTCAATTGTTCACGGTTCGCTCTTTATTTTTCATTCCGAAAAGCGCCGCGCCGATTCCGGCGGCCAGGGGCACGGCCAGTATCACGCCGATGGAGCTGGCCACGGCGGAAATCAGCTCCACAGCGAAATAGCCCGAAGTCAGCAGCATCCGCCAGGTGGGGCCCTGGGCCCAGAGCCGGAGCACAGTTACCAGGCTGGAGCCCACCAGGGCCAGGATCAGGGTGTTGGTCATGGTGCCCACCATGTCCCGGCCAATGTTCATGGCGGAACGCCACAGTGCCCGGCGGCCCAGCCCGGGGTTGACCTGCTTCAGCTCCGCCACGGCGGAGGAAAGGCTCATGGCCACGTCCATGACGGCGCCGAGGGAGGCAATCAGGATCCCGGCGGACAGCAGACCGTGGATTCGGACCGGGTAGTTTCTGGACTGCAAAGTGACCAGCTCCGCGATCTCCCCGTTCACGTCGTAGAGGTTGAAGCTGGTGATTCGGCACAGATGCTGGGCCAGGGCGCCGAAGCCCGCGGCCATGCCCACGCCTGCCAGAGTAGCCAGAACGGCGCAGAGTATTTTTTTGGAGGTCCCGCCCAGGATTACGAAGCTCATCACCGTCACTAAGGCGCAGAGGCTCATAGCCAGGGGCAGGGGAGCGCTGCCCTTCATCCACATGGGGCAGAAGATCCAGATCAAGGCTACCACCGTTACCGCCAGTCCCAGCAGGGATTTCAGACCGGTTTTCCCGCCCACGATCACCACGGCCAGCACAAACAGCCCCAGCACCAGCAGCACCGGCCCGATGCGGTCATACTGAAAGTAGGTGACCTGCTGGAGCGCACCGGTCTCCTCATCCCGAATCTGGAGGACGGTGATGGCGTCTCCCGGGGCCAGCTTGGGTCCCGCGAAATAGCCGATCATATAGTACATCTCCTGGGTCTGCCCTGCGAATTCCCCGGAGCGCAGACGGACCAGGGCCCGTTGGTTGCCCTTTTCCACCCCATCGGCGGAGTAAGGGTCGGGCTCTACGGTGTCATAGGAGATGTTCAGCACCTCCGCCTTTTCCACAGTGTGATACTCGTCCTGAAGCAGGATGGGATTGTAGATCTTTCCCTCCCGGGCGTTGAAAAACAGAATCAGGAACAGGACGCCTGTGCAGAGCAGAATCAGCAGCGAAGGCAGCCAGGCGGGAACGGACCGACGGAGCGGCGTTTCCGGCGCGGAAGCAGCCTGAGTCGGCATGTTTTTTCGTTTCATCCAATCACCTTTTGTTTGTTTTTCTTCATCATAGCGGATAATCTCCCGATTGTCAATGAAGAGACGAGCTTCTTTTCCGGCCTGCGTCACGGCTCGACAGCATTCTCCCCTCCCCCTTGTTATACTGGAACCGTACAAAGGAGGGAAGAAGGCCAATGAACAGAGAATCCGTTTCCCTGGCGCTGGCCGGGGCGCTGATCGGCGCTCTGGCTCTGAGCGCCACGATATTCGCGCATCTGCACCCGCCGAAGCGGGAGGAGTCCGCGTCGGCCCCTGTCGGGATGCAGTCTGAGACCCCGGCTGAGGCCTGGGAGGAGGGCCCGGTTGTCCCGGTTCTGGCAGAACAGGACCCGGCGGAGGATCTTGTGGAAGAGGATCCCGCGGCGGGACCCTTTCAGGTTCATCTCTGGGTTCCGGACCCCATTCCGGGAGAGAAGCTCTTTGTCTGTGATCGCCTGGGCTGCCCCCTGGAGGGAATCGAACCGGATGAAAACGGCGAAGTGATCCTTGGCCCGCTGCCCCCGGGACGCTACAGCATCTGGGCGGGGCAGACGGAGGTGGGAAGCTTCCGCCTCCGGGGCGACGCAGCCCTCAGCGATACCGCAGGAAGAGTCTGGACGGAGGGCAGGCTGCTCTGGCTGGAGCGCTTTACGCCGGGTACAGTCCGGCTTTCCGTCACCATGGCTGAGCCCGGTTATTATACCTTGGGGCTCCGGGATCGGGATGGCCGCAGCTGGAACCGGGATCTTTATGTTCCGGACAGCGAGGAGCCGAAGGAGCCGGGTCTCTGGGTACGGACGCTGGACTTCCCGGGCCTGTCCCCCGGCCTGTATACCGCCGTCCGGCGGAATCAGCCGCTGGGACAGGTGGAACTGAAGGCGGGGGAAACTGCTCTGCTGGAAATCGGAATCGACAATTGACAACTCCCCGGCATCGGTGCTATAATACGAAAAAACTTGTCCGTAAGAGGTGCTGATATGAAATACAGAAAATCCGCGTTGCTGCTTCGCTGGATTGCGCTTCTGTTTGCGATTCTGCTGGCCGTACTGCGGGTGGCGGTTCTGAAGACCGCCTTTGATGAAAATGGACTTCTGCCGATTGGAAGCAAGGTACTGCCCCTGACAGTCCTGGCCTGCGCGGTCTGCTTTGGCATTTTATGGTTCCTGTCCTCCAGGCTCAACGGCTTCCCCGGCCGGGAGAATTTCTTCAGCGTGCAGGGCGTCTGGCTGCCGATGAAGCTGCTGTCCGCCGGACTGCTGCTGGCGGGTTCAGTGCTGGCCCTGCGAGAGCTGAAGGAGTTTGCATTCAACGGAGACACGGTAATTCCCTGCGCGGGGATTCTCTCCGCGCTGCTGCTGGGCTGGACCTCTCTGCGGGAGCGGCGGGGCAGGGCGTTTTTCTGGGTGCGGCTGATTCCTCTCCTCTTTACCGGGGCCGCGCTGGTGCTGCGCTTCCGGGCCTGGAGCCACGATCCGCTGGTCATCCACATTGTCCCCGCACTTCTGGCCTGGACCTGCTGCATGATGGAAATGATGCTGCTGACGGGCTTCTCCCTGAACGTGGGCCATCGCCGCAGCGGAATTCTCTTCGGTCTTGGCGCGGGGATGTACGCCTGCATGACCGTTCCGGATTATTTCCTGACGGAGCGCATGGCGCTTTCGGATCTGCTGGCCCTTCTGGGCGTTGCCCTCTGGTGCGTGATTGCCGCTCTGGAGCTGATGCGGGAGCGGACGCAATCCAACTGACAGCTGGAATCGGAACGCGAAACGGCGGGAGAAGGTATATTTCTCCCACAGCTGCGAATACTATGCGCAGAGACAGAGACCCGGAAACGGGAAATAATTCCTCACGCGCCGGAAACGGCGCGTGTTTTTTTGAAACAAAATGAATTTTTCGGCGTCTAAGGGTGCAGGCGGCTGAAAATGAAAGTTGCAAGTTGCCTGCCCGTGTGTTATAATACAATTTAGTTTGTTATCACAGATCCATGATTGACTTTCACCGGAAGAGGTAATTGATATGACGCTGCGATCCATGGCCGGCGGAACCCTGCGCGGGCTCAACGCCGCAGGCGGTTTTTTATCCAAGCCCCGCAATTCCCGTACTTTGTATCTGACGGCCTTTTTCCTGCCTGCGCTCATCATGGGCGTGATGTGGGCAATCTGCGGAGTGATCCCCTTTGGTTCCAAAATGATTCTGGCCCATGACCAATGGCATCAATATTATCCCTTCTTCCTGGATCTGCGTTCCAGGCTGCAGAACGGCCAGTCCCTGCTGCACTCCTGGACCACCGGCATGGGGACCAGTTATCTGCCCCTGTTTGCCTATTATCTTGCCAGTCCCCTGAACCTGCCTGCGGCGCTGCTGCCCGAGGGCCTGCTGCTGCCCTGGTATACCCTGGCGGTGCTGATCCGCATTGGCCTGGCGGGACTTTTCTGCGCTTACTTCCTGAAAAAGACCTTCGGACGCGATGAACTGGCTGTGGCCTTCTTCTCTACCGCCTACGCCTTCTGCGCCTTCCTGATGGGATACTACTGGAACGCCATTTGGCTGGACACGGTGGCCCTGCTTCCGCTGGTGACCCTGGGAACCTTCAGCCTGCTCCGGGACCGTCGCTACGTGCTCTATGTAGTGAGCCTGGCCCTGTCTGTCTACTGCAGCTACTATATCGGTCTGTTTGTCTGCATCTGGGTGGTGCTTCTTTTCATCGGCTGGCACGTGGTAAACTGGGATGACCTGGCGGGCTTCTGGACCCGTTTCTGGAGGATCGTCCTGTTCAGCCTGGTGGCCGTGGGCATGACGGCCCTGTTGACGATACCGGCCTATCTGGGTCTGCAAAACACCTCCTCGGCGGTGAACAAATTCCCGGATTCCAATGCCATGAACATTGTCACAATTCCGACGATGAGCCATAAGGACGCCGCCGATTTGGTCAGCCAGGGGAGCCTTTCGGAGCTCTTTAGCTTCTTTGGCAGGGAAGCGCCCAGCTATAACACCGATTCCAACTTCACCCCCACCTGGATGGGCGCCCATGAAATGCTGACCGCCCTGCGCCTGGGAGAGATCGGCGCGTTCTTTGAGGGCTTCAGTGTCCCGCTGGACGGACTGCGCTCTGTTCTGGCCGGCACCGGCTCCCTGGCGGAGCCCACCACCATGGAAGGCGGGCCAAATATCTTCTGTGGCTTCTTCACCATGATCCTGGCCGTGGTTTATCTGGGCTGCAAGCGGATTTCTCTGCGGGAGCGGATTTTCTCGGTGCTGCTTCTGCTGTTCTTTGGAAGCAGTTTCCTGTTCCGCACCCTGGACTATCTCTGGCACGGCATGCACTTCCCCAATATGCTGCCCTACCGGTTCAGTTTTCTCTGGTCCTTTACCGTGATTTTCATGGCCTTCCGGGCCTATACCCAGCTGGAACACCTGAGCCGTCCCCGGGCGATTGCCCTCATTCTGCCGGTGGCGCTGCTGCTCTACTGTGTCATCAGCGCGGGAGAGACCCGTGTGGCGCTGGTATCCACCGTCGTGGCGGTTCTTGCGGTGGCGGGAGTGCTGCTCTACAGCTTCCGGGTTCAGCGCAAGGAACTTTTTGTGCTGGGCTTCTGCGTCATCACGCTGCTGGAATCCCTGGGCTGCGCCATCTTCGCGGCCAACAAGATCGGCTTCACTGAGGCTACCGCCTACCCCACGAAGAAAGAGGAAACCAAGAAAGTTGTGCAGACCATGCTGCAGCGGGAGGATAAGACCGTAGACCTCTGGCGGGCGGAGGTGGCCATGAAGCAGACCCTCAATGACGGCACTCTGCTGGGCTACAACGGAATTTCTGTATTCTCCTCCGCCGCCAACGCCCGAATCTCCGAGTTTATGCAGAGCATCGGCATTGCCGCCTCTGTGGCGGGAAACCGCTACGTTTACCAGGAAGCGGATCCCTTTACGAACCTGATCCTGGGGGTCAAATACCTGATTGACCGCAACGGAAGAAATGTGAATTCCAGCTATTTCCGGATTGTGTCGGAGCAAGGCAAGGTATTCCTGCTTGAGAACAAGAGCTACCTCACCCTGGGCTTTATGGTGAACGATCACATGCTGGAATTCGACTCCACCAAGCGGGCCAGCCTGCCCTTTGAGCAGCTCAACCACCTGTTTAAGGAAATGACGGGTTTCGAGGAGGCCCTGTATGAGCGGATTCCGCTCTCCACTGTGGAGGCTGTGGGCTCCGCCGAGCTCAGCGGAAAGACCTCCGCTTCCTTCCAGGTGAAGGGCAAATGCGACGACAGCAACTATGTGGAGGCCACTTTCGTCATGCCCAAGAGCGGCATGCTCTGCGTCTACTCCAAGGGCAGCAGCGTGCAGGACGTGACCTTCTATCTGAACGGCAAGAAGCAGTATGCCTGGTCGGATTCCTATGGCTATAACCGCTGTATGGGGAACTTCGACAAGGGAGACAAAATCAGCCTGCGCTACCGGGCAAAGAGCGGCAAAAACGGCAGCGTTACCATTGGCGCGGCACTGTTCAATACCGATGTCTTTGACCGGGCTTATAAGAAGTTCTCCGAGAACTCCATGATTCCCACCCTCGTCACCGATACCCGGATTGAAGGCGCTGTCCACGTCCGGGAGCCCGGCCTGCTCTATCTTGCGATTCCTGCCGATCCGGGCTGGAGCCTCAGCGTGAACGGGGAAAAGGCCCGGATTACCCCGGTGAGCGACGCCATGATTGCCGTTCATCTGGAGCCCGGCCTCCATTCCATTGTCCTGGATTATGAAGCCCCCGGTTTTGCCCTGGGCCTGAAAATCAGCATCATATCCCTGGCTATTTTCCTGGCCTTTGTGATTGTGGCGCTGCTCTCCCGCTTTACCCGGCCGCCCATTGTGAAGCTGCCGGTCCATCTGGCGGACCCTCGCCGGGGCGAGGAGCTTCCCATGGACGCTCCGCCTGCGGCCGAGCCCATTTTCCCCAAGTCCACCACGGATATGCCGGCTCTGGAGCTGTCCCGTTCCCGGGTGGAGTCGAAGTCCGTGTATGAGGACGGGGATCCTGCGGAAGCGGATTATTCGGATGAATACCCGGACCCGGAGCGATACGCGCCGGAGACCGCTCCCGAGGCCGAGCCCGTCCTCCCGCCGAGGCCGGACGGGACGGAGCTGCCGGACCATGCGCCGCTGAAGACTACCGGCGTTTTTGACCCCAACGATTATCCCGCGGAGATGGATAAGCCGGGCAGCTTTGAATCGCTGGCCTATCTGAATCGGCTGGATCAGCTTCTGGAGGAGATCGACCGGGAAAAAGCGGAAGGAGAAGCCGAGGCCCGGCCCCTTTCCCCGGAGATTGTTCCGCAGCCCATTCCGGAGCCTGTTCCGGAGGTGGTCCCGACCGCGCAGGAGGCGGTCCCGGAGATCGTTCCGGAGCCGGCCCCAAAGGCTGCTCCGGGCGCTTCGCGAAAGGCGGCCCAGAAAAAGACCGCGAAGGGCGCCCCGAAGAAGAACGGCAAGGCCGCTCCAAAGGGCAAAAAATAATTCTTGACATTTCTACCCGAAACAGGCTATAATATACGCCGAATGAGCCTTCGGCTCCCAAATGACTCGCTGCGGCTGTTTACAGCTGTTGAGCATATTCTACCATTAGGAGGTGTAACCACATGCTGCGTACCTATCAGCCCAGAAAGCGTCACAGATCCAAAGTCCATGGCTTCAGAAAGAGAATGGCTACCGCCAACGGCCGGAAGGTCCTTGCCCGCCGTCGCGCCAAGGGCAGAGCCGTCATTTCCGCCTGATAGAATTGGAAAACGGCCAGGCAGTCCGTTGAATTGCCTTTGAAGTGTTCGGGGTGAACGGATGATGATCTGTTCGCCCCGAAGCTTTATATTTTGGCAACAGGCAACAGGCGATAGGCGATAGGAGAACGAATCCTGATCCTGAATCCCTGATCTACTCTGAACCGGGGGCGACTACGGTGCAGTATACCGTTCCGTTGAAGCTGAACCACGTGTTCCGCAGGCTCTACGCCAAGGGCGAAAGCGCCGTTGGCCGTTTTGTCGTTGTGTACGCCAGGCGAAACGGGACTGACCAAAACCGCCTGGGCATCACCACGGGGGTCAAGCTGGGCCGGGCCGTGGACCGCAACCGGGCCCGCCGCCGCATCCGGGAGAGCTATCGGCTCCAGGAGTGCCGCCTGAAGCAGGGCTACGACATTGTAATCGTGGCCCGCACCGCCGCCATCGAGGGAGATTTTGCCGAAATGCAGCGCAGCTTCCTGCACCAGTGCAAAAAGCTGCGGCTATTGCGGGAGGATGAGACATGAAGAAATTGATGCTTGCGCTGATCCGCTTTTATCAGCGCCATATTTCCCCGGCATACCCCCGCCGCTGTCGCTTTGAGCCCACCTGCAGCGAATACGCTGTCCAGGCCATCGGCAAGTACGGCGCCCTCAAGGGCGGCACCCTGGCTGCCAGAAGACTCTGCCGCTGCCAACCGTTTTCCAAAAGGGACTATTACGATCCTGTGCCGTAACCGGCAAACCACGCAAAGCGAGAAATCATACTATTGCACGGATAATAGTATCAGCCCCGGCCGGGGATGAACCGGCCCGATCACATTTGTGTATTGGAGAACACACAATGAAGAAACGTAACCTTTCCCGCTATGTCAGCCTGCTGCTTCTGGTGGTGACCCTTGTGGGCCTTTTGATGCTTTCAGGCTGCTCTGTCGAAAACACGCCCACGCGGTGGGCCGACGCGGAAACCAACGAAATCGTCGAACTCGGTGAGGGGCAGACCGTCCAAAAGGAAGATGGGACGGGCAAAACCTTTATTACCGACGAAAGCGGCGAAAAACGGTATCTCTACCAGATCGTCGATACCGGCGTGATGGCGGACGAAGTGAAAATGGGCCTTTTCGATTACGTGAAGCTGCCCTTTTCCTATCTGCTTTCCTGGCTTTATGACCTGACCGGCAGCTACGGTCTGGCCCTGATCCTGTTCGCCGTTGTGGTTAAGCTGATTCTGCTCCCCACCTCTGCGAAGAGCAAGAAGAGCATGATGAAGATGTCCCGGCTTACCCCCAGGGTCAAGGCCCTGGAGGAGAAGTTCGGCGACGACAAGCAGGCCTACCAGGCCGCCGTCAGTCAGCTCTACCGGGAGGAAGGCGCCGGCGGCTGCGGCGGCTGTCTGTGGGCGCTGCTGCCCATGCTGCTGCTGATCCCCCTCTACTATATCATCCGGGAACCCATTTCCTGGCTGATGTTCCACGGCAATGTATCCCCCAAGACTGTGGCGGAGATTCAGAACGTCTTCATCACCGCCAAGCAGACGGCGGCCAGCGGGAGCGCTCTGGCAAATCTGAACGCCACCGGCTTCTATTGGCAGGTGGAGGCTCTGCCCCACATTGCCCAGCTCAAGGGTCAGCTGGCGGCTATCTCTCCCGCCATCGAATCCATGAACACCCAGTTCCTGGGTGTGGAGTTGGCCACCATTCCCAACTTCGCCTTCTGGAAATACTTTGACGTCAACGGCGTCTGGAACTCCATCGGTCAGTTCCTCCTGCCTCTGCTCTCCGGCGGCATCAACATGGTCTCCATGTGGATCGGCCAGAAGATGAACAACAAGGTCATCGTCAACGAGAAGGGCGAGCAGGACACCGAAATGGCCAAGAAGTCCCCCCAGAACAATATGCTCATGACCCTGATGATGCCCCTGTTTTCTGTTTATATCGGCTTTATCGCCCCCGCGGGCCTGTCTCTGTACTGGTTCCTGCAGGGTCTGCTGGGCATGATTCAGGATGTGTTCCTCACCAAGCGCTATAAGAAGATCTATGACGCCGAGGACGCCGTGAAGCAGGCCAAGGCAGCCGAAGAGGCCGCCAAAGAGGCCGAGCGGGAGCGCCTGCGCGCACTGCGCCGGGCCGAGAACCCCGACGGCATGGTGGGCAGTGCCAGCAAGAAGAAGCTGCAGCAGCGGGAAAAGAACGAGCAGGCCGCCAAGGAGGCCGCTTACCAGGCCCAGCAGGCCGCCCGGAACGGGACGGAAGCGGAGCAGGAGGACCTGGCCCAGCAGCTCGAGGGAGATCGTCCCTACCGCCGCGGCAGAAATTATGATCCCAACCGTTACAAGAACAACAAGGAGTAACAGGAGATACTATGGAGAAATATATTATTGCGACCGGTAAGAGCATCGACCTGGCCATCCAGGCAGCGCTTACCGAGCTGAATCTTGACCGGGACGCCGTCTCCGTGGAGGTCCTGGAGAACGCCAAAACCGGTTTTCTGGGCATCGGCTCCAGCCCGGCCAAGGTCAAGGTGACCTACGAGGCTCCCGACCTGGGCGGCGAGGAGACTCCCGCGGCCCCCGCGGCCCCCGCGGCTCCCGCCGCTCCGGCCTCCGCCCTGTCCGCTGCATCCCGCAAGCCCAAGAAGCAGGCCCCCAAGCTGGAAAAGCCGCTGGAAATGCCCAAGCCTCCCGTTATGCCCGCCCCGCCCAAGGCGGAGCTTCCCAAGGCTGACAAGCCCGAAAGAGCGGAGAAGGAGGAGAAGCCTGCCCGGCCCGAGCAGACCAGAAAGCAGGCTCCCCGCAAGGATGCACCCAAGCCCGCCCCCAAGGCGGAGCCCAAGACCTACGCCCCCGCGGAGCCCGGCTCCCAGGAGGAGCGGGTGGAGAGCTTCCTGAAGGGCCTTCTGGAGCGGATGGAATCCGACGCCGTTCCCCACGCCTTCCGCAAGGACGCGGAGACCATCGGCGTGGAGCTGACGGGTGAGGACCTTGGCGCGCTCATCGGCCGCCGGGGCGAGACCCTGGACGCCATCCAGCACCTGGCCAACTACGCCCTGAACCATGATTCTTCCAAGCGTACCCGGGTTACCGTGGACGCCGAAAACTACCGGGGCAAGCGGGAGGAATCCCTCCGCCACCTGGCCCGGAAGATGGCCGCCAAGGTGGTCAAATACCGCCGCAATATGACCCTGGAGCCCATGAACGCCTATGAGCGCCACGTCATTCACGCTACCCTGCAGGACGTGCCCAACGTTACCACCTATTCCACCGGCACCGAGCCCAACCGCCGGGTCGTGGTGGCCTACGAGAAGAATTGATCCTGCTCTGCCGCTGACTCCAGCGGCCATACCCCTTGATTGGAGGTAAACCCCAATGACCAAAAAACAAGCGATCGAAGCCCTGAACAAGGCCTGCATGCGCCTGTTCGGCTGCGATATGAACGAGGCCACCGACAAGCAGGCCTACAAGGCCCTGTGTACCGTGGTACGGGACGCCATGTACGACCGTCGCCGGGCTTTCAAGAAGAGCTACCAGGGCGAAGGCCGCAAGCAGGTCTTCTATATGTCCATGGAATTTCTGGTTGGCACCAGCCTGCGGAACAACCTGTTCAACCTGGACCAGGAGGAGGTCTTTACCCAGGCCCTCAAGGACCTGAACATCGACATCCGGGAGCTCTACGCCCTGGACCCAGACGCGGGTTTGGGCAACGGCGGCCTGGGCCGTCTGGCCTCCTGCTATCTGGACTCTCTCACCGGCCTGGGCTATCCCGCCACCGGCTATTCCATCCGCTACGAGTTCGGCATCTTCAAGCAGCAGATCGTGGACGGCTGGCAGATGGAGCTGCCGGACAACTGGCTCCAGATGGGCGACGTGTGGCTGGTTCCCAAGGAGGACGACGCCGTGGAGGTCCGCTTCGGCGGCGAGGTCAACGAATGGTACGACAACGGCAGGTTTAAGGTGGCCCAGCACGGGTATTCCACCGTCATGGCCGTGCCCTACAACCTCTATATCTCCGGCTACCATTCCGACGCCGTGAACAAGCTGGTGCTCTGGTCCGCCAAGCTCCCCCAGAGCTTCGATATGGCGGCCTTCTCCCGGGGGGACTACGTCCGGGCCCTGGAGCAGAACACCATGGCCGAGACCATTTCCAAGGTGCTCTACCCCGCCGACGACCACATTCAGGGCAAGCGCCTGCGGCTGAAGCAGCAGTATCTGCTGTGCTCCGCCTCCCTGCAGACCATACTCCGCAGCCATGTGAAGCGCTACGGCAGCCTGCGCACTCTGCCCGACAAGGTGGCCATCCACATCAACGATACCCATCCCGCCCTCTGTGTGCCGGAGCTGATGCGGCTGCTCATGGACGAGTATGACTTTGAGTGGGACGAGGCCTGGCACATCGCCACCCGCACTCTGAGCTATACCAACCACACCGTCATGAGCGAGGCCCTGGAGCGCTGGAGCGTGGAGCTCTACAAGGAGCAGCTCCCCCGGATCTACGCCATTACCGAGGAGATCAACCGCCGCCTGTTGGAAAAGCTTCGGGCCTTCTACGGCAGCGACGAGGGCAAGCTCAACTGGATGGCAGTCATCGCCAACAACGAGGTTCGGATGCACAACCTCTGCCTGGCCGCCTGCCACAAGATCAACGGCGTCAGTGCCCTGCACACGGAGATTCTGAAAAACACCATCTTCCAGGATTACTATCAGTACACCCCGGACCGTTTCCTGAACGTCACCAACGGCATCGCCTACCGGCGCTGGCTCTGCCAGTCCAATCCGGAGCTGACCAAGCTCCTGACGGAGCTCATCGGCGACGGCTTCACCAGGGACGCCAACTGTCTGGAGGAGCTGATGCGCTACGCGGACGACAAGACCGTCCTGGACCGTCTGGCCGTCATCAAGCGGGACAACAAGCTCCGTCTGGCCCGGTATATCGCCCAGGCCAACGGCGTCAACGTAGATCCGGACTCCCTCTTCGACGTCCAGGTCAAGCGTCTGCACGAGTATAAGCGGCAGATGCTCAACGTCCTGCACATTCTCTACCGCTACAACCAGATCAAGGACAATCCCTCCGGCTCCTGGCAGCCTAAGACCTATATCTTCGGCGCCAAGGCCAGCGCCGGCTATATCCGGGCCAAGCAGATCATCAGCCTGATCGTAGCGGTGTCCAACCTGATCAACAGCGACCCCGACGTGCGGGATAAGCTGAAGGTGGTCTTCGTGGAGGACTATCGGGTCTCCCTGGCGGAGATCATCATGCCCGCCGCCGAGATTTCCGAGCAGATTTCCATTGCGGGCAAGGAAGCCTCCGGCACCGGCAACATGAAGTTCATGATCAACGGCGCCGTCACCGTGGGTACCCTGGACGGGGCCAACGTGGAGATCCACGAGCAGGTGGGGGACGAGAACATGTTCCTCTTCGGCATGCGGGCCAACGAGGTGGAGGAGCTGTGGCATCGGGGCTACGATCCCAGAGCCTTCATCACCCCCGATCTGCAGCGGGTGCTGAGTATGCTCACCTCCGGCGTCCTGGGCCAGCGCTTTGACGACATCGTGGCCAGCCTGACTACCAACCGCTTTGGTGTGGCAGACGCCTATATGACCCTGGCGGATTTCAACGACTACGCCCGGGCCCAGCGGGAGGTGGACGCGGCCTATGCCGACAGGGACCGCTTCAACCGCATGAGCCTGGTAAACATCGCCAAGTCCGGCATCTTCTCCGCCGACCGCTCCGTGACGGAGTACGCCAAGAACATCTGGGATCTTTGATATTTTGCAGGGGCGACGGCGTCGCCCCTGCTTTTCCAAGGAGTGCCTATGCGTATCCTTTTCAACAGCCGGGACCCGGAATACAAAAGCCCCTTCGGGGTCCTGACGGAAAACCAGCCCTGCAAGCTGCACATCAAAACGCCCCGGGACATCGAGGCCCGATCCGTCCAATTGGTGATCGACCGGGACGAGGGCGGCCCCGCCCTGGAGTTCCCCTTCGTCTGGACGGAGCGGGAGGGAGATTACGACCGCTTCCGCTGCGAGTTCTCCGTTCCCGACAACGGCCTGTACTTCTATTGGTTCCGCATCACCGCCAAAAGCGGGACCTTCCGCCTGTTCAAGGCGGGAAGCGAGACCAACATGGAGGCGGGGGACCGCTGGCAGCTCAGCGTGATCCCGGCGGACTTCACCGTCCCCGCAGACTTTCAGGGCCGGGTCATGTACCAGATCTTCCCGGACCGCTTTGCCCGGGAAGGGGACTGCGACCTGACGGACAAGCTCCGTCCCTTCATCCTGCGGGAGGACTGGGGCGGCGTCCCGGAATATCGCCCAGACCCCGTCACCGGGGGAATCCTCTGCAACGACTTCTTCGGGGGCAACTTCCGGGGCATCGAATCCAGACTGGAATATCTGCAAAGCCTGGGTGTTGGCCTGCTCTACCTGAACCCCATCTCCATGGCCTTCTCCAACCACCGCTATGACACGGCGGACTACAAGCGCCCGGACCCCATGCTGGGCACGGAGGAAGACTTCCGATCCCTCTGCGCCGCCGCCCATCGGCTGGGCATGAAGGTGATTCTGGACGGGGTTTACAACCACACCGGGGCCGATTCTGTCTATTTTGACCGGCAGGGCCGTTTCGGAAACGGGGCCGTCTCCAAGGGCGAGGCCTCGCCCTATTACGGCTGGTACAGCTTCCGCTCCTTCCCGGACCGCTACGATTGCTGGTGGGACTTTGCCACCCTTCCCAACGTGAACGAGCTGGACGAGGGCTTTTTGAACTACATCATCCAGGACGAGGATTCCGTGATTGCCCACTGGCTCCGGCTGGGGGCGGACGGCTTCCGCCTGGATGTGGCGGACGAGCTGCCGGACGAATTTATCCGCCGCTTCAAGGCCCGGCTCCGGCAGTTGAATCCCCAGGCTCTGCTGATGGGCGAGGTTTGGGAGGACGCCTCCAACAAGATCGCCTATTCCCTCCGCCGCCGTTACTTCACCGACGGGGAGCTGGACAGCGTCATGAACTACCCCTGGCGGACGGCCATCCTGAACTTTCTCCGGGAGCAGGACGACGGCACAGCCCTGGGGGAGGCGATTATGGCCGTCGCGGAGAACTATCCCCCCCAGGTGCTCCAGGCCCTGATGAACGCCCTGGGCACCCACGATACCCCCCGCATCCTCACCGCCCTGATGGGCGACTTCCCCGGAGACCGGGAGTACCAGGCAAAGGTCCGCCTGAGCTTTGCGCAGCGGGAGCTGGCGTTTCAGCGGCTGCGGCTGGCCGCCTTTTTGCAGTACACCCTGCCGGGCTGCCCCTGCCTGTATTACGGCGACGAGGCGGGTATGGAGGGCTGCAAGGACCCCTTCAACCGGGGCTGTTATCCCTGGGGTCGGGAGGACCGGCGCTTCACCGATTTCTTCCGGGACCTGGGCCGGCTGAAAAACAACAGCGCCGCCCTGCGGAGCGGCACGGTCCGGGTGGTCAAAGCAGGGGAGGGGAAGATCGCCTTCCTCCGGCAGACCGGGACCCAGACCGTCCTGTGCTGCGTCAACCGCTCCGGCGAGCCCCTGCGGGTGGAGGCCCGTCAAAGCCTGCTGTCCCAGAACGGTACCCGGCAGGCAGAGGGCTTTGTCGTCAACCCCGACGGCTTCGGCTGCTTTGAACTGTAGGGGCGGCCAATGACCGCCCGACTTACGCCGCCAGGCGATACTTCATTCCGAAAGGAGGGCTTCCATGCGTAAAATCGGTTTTGCGACCCTTGTTTCCGGGGCTCTTCTGACCCTGCTGCTGTATCTGGTCCGCCAATCCGACTGGTTCGCGGCTGAGACGGCCCGGGGCATGTCGGACTTTGCCGAGCTGGCGGAATCCGCCTTCTGGGCGGCCCTGGCGGTGACGGCCTTCGGCCTGTTTCTGCTGCTGCTGAGCTTGAAGCCCACCCAGCGGCTGCCGGAGAACGAGGCCCCCGCCCCGCTGCTCCGCACCTGGGTCTGTCCTGCCTGCGGCCAGGAGTGCTCCGAATCCGAGCTGCGCTGCCCGGTCTGCGGCACCCCCCGGAACCGAGGCGCGGTCCCTTCCTGGCGCTGCCCCTATTGCGGGGCGGACAATCCTGAGACGGCCAGCCAGTGCCAGATCTGCGCCGCGCCCCGGGACCGCTCCCTGGTGAGCTGGATCTGCGAGGGCTGCGGCCACGAGAACCCGGAGACGGAGAACCGCTGCACCGCCTGCCAGCGCCGGCGATTTACCGTGGAGACCGGCTTGATCTGCCCCATCTGCGGCAGCTCCAACGACCCCAAGGCCGAGACCTGCGGGCTCTGCGGCGCAAAGCTGCGGGCAGTCGCCTGGACTTGCGGCTACTGCGGCCGCCAAAACCGGGACAGCCGTTCCACCTGCGCTGCCTGCGGCCGCCCCAAGGGCTACAGGGGCCGCTCCTGGCTCTGCCCGGTCTGCGGCGCCCAAAACCGCGCCGATCGGGAAATCTGCACCGGCTGCGGCCAGCCCAGGGGAAGCTGACAATTGAGAATTCAGAGTTGGGTATTGAGAATTTCGGTGGGTTCAAATTGCCATTTGTACCCATTTCGATCCATCGTTCCGATCCGCAGGGCGGCCGCCTGTGCCCTTTGTGGGCAGCCCCCGGGCCGCCACACCTCCCAGTGGCGAGCAACGGTTTCCCGCCTGTTATTCTGAGCTGCGCGAAGAATCCGCATCCCCCGGCCCTGGCAGGGACGGCACTGCCGCCCGACGCTCGGTGTGGACGCATCTTTCACAGGGCAAAACGGTATACCGGCAATCATTCCAGAGGACCCCGCTGCAAAATGAGCTTTGCGGCGGGGTCCTCTGGCCGTGCACGCCGCGAATCCCATGAAGTTATAATCCGATGTGATACAGCGGATGATGAACCTTTTTTTGGAATCTTGGAATTAGCGTATATGAATAAATTCTGAAAAAACATTCGGGAAAACGTTGACAGTGTGAAGCGCGCATGGTAAAATGTCATCGATTGGATGAAATCCCTGCTTGAGGCAAAAATACTTCCTGAAAGTGGAGATACGCGGATGATAAACGTCAAGCCTTCAAAGTATAATTTTTCCTTCCCCTATCCCAAGCGGGCCGGAGATCAGGAGCAGACTGTTTTGTATAATACCCGCACCGGTTCCATGGCCCTGATCGAAGCAGACAAATACGAACAGTATAAGCAGTTTGCTGAAAACGGCACCCCCGTGACTGACGAGGAACTACTTGGGAACCTTAAGCTGGGCGGCTATGTGGTGGACGGCGATTACGACGAGCTTGCGGCCATCAAATACAACCTGTATTCGTCAAGATTCAGCACTAGTTCTCTGATTTTGACGATTGCGCCAACTTCCGACTGCAACTTTCGCTGTATTTATTGCTACGAAAAAGACAGCATCAAGCCCCTTGTTATGTCCGAAGAGACTCAGGACGACTTGATTGAGTTTGTCAAGAAATACATGCCCTTTATCCAGACTTTTCACGTATCCTGGTACGGCGGCGAGCCCTTGCTTGCAATTTCCATCGTAGAAAGGCTGAGCGCGGCTTTTCTTGCACTCTGCGAGGAGAATCGGGTGGAGTACAACGCTTCAATTGTGACCAACGGATATCTTCTTACGCCGCAGATTGCAGAGCGGCTCTGCGCAGCGAAGGTTGTTTCCTTGCAGATTACCTTGGACGGGGCCGCAGAGGACCACGACAAGCGCCGTTTTCTGAAGGGCGGACTGCCCACTTTCGATCGCATCATGGATAATCTCTGCGCCGCAAAGGAGAAGCTTCCCCCGGAGGTTTACGTTCGAATCAATGCGGATCGGCACAATGTGGACCGGGTGGATAATGTGGTTCGGATTATCCGGGAAAAGGGACTGGCAGGGAGGGTTTATCCCTATCTGGCTATGGTGGAGAATCGAAACGACACCTACAATGACAATTCCTGTTTACACACCAATGAGTTTTCCCAGTGCGAATTTGATTTCATCCAGCGTAACGGTTTGGATTTTGTGGGCCGCATGCCCCGACAGATCGGCAATTACTGCGGTGCGGACCGGCGAGGGAGCTTTGTCGTCAACGCCGACGGTCACCTTTATCGGTGTTGGAATGAGATGGGCATCGACGAAGAATGTATTGGAACCCTCAAAGAGGGATTGAAGGACAGCACGACGATTCATGCCAATCTGCTGTATGACGCAACAGAGGACCCGGAATGCCGGGACTGCAGGCTCCTGCCCATCTGCATGGGAGGCTGCCCCAACGCGAGAAAACAGAACCCCGCCAACCGCTGCAGTATGATGAAGCACGGCTTGGATTCTTATATGCGGGTGATACCCGAAATATTGGAACGACAGATTGACGCCGCGGCGCAGAAGGAAGAATAGGCGGCTCCCGAGCAACTGTCTTCGGAGACTTTTCCGGGAATTCAGCGGAGCTTCCGCACGATGATATTATTTCTTGGAAAGGAGATGAAACCATGAAATTTCTTGTATTGAACGGCAGCAACCCCAAGCCCGGTGATTCTGCGAATTCCTATGTCTGCAACGACGAGATCGGCTATTGCCCCACCAACCGTCCCGGCTGCACCTGCTGGTATGCCAATACCTGGACCTGCTTCCTGTCTAAGAACAGTCACTAACGGCGGACATTTCTCTGAAACTCATCAAGAGGCGACGCCTGAGCAATCGGTGTCGCCTCGCTTTTTCATTGACTGACGAGCTATGAAAACAATTTTTTCTTTTTGTAAGCCCTATTTGAAGCCTTTCCGGGGGCGTATTGCCGCTCTGATTTTGCTATTTATTGCGGCAGGCCTGATGTCGGTAGTCCTGCCTTACCTGACGGGCAGCTTTCTTGACGCGCTGATTAACGGCGACGCCGGAGAACGGATGGAGCGCTATCTCGGATTGATTGCCGCCTTGGCAGCGGGGGAGTTCTTCTTGGGCTACGCCAGCGAACGGATCTATATTGGCGTTCAATGCAGAGCGGGCCACGCGCTGAATGCGGATACGATTTATCACATCCAAAACATGCCCTACAGCTTTATGCGGGACAGAAATACGACCTTTTTAAACCAGCAAATCAATAACGACGCTAATGCTGTAGTGATCTACTGCATTTCTGTCCTGCAAAATATTCTTTCAAGCAGCTTGACCCTGCTCCTTCCGTTGACGCTGATTTTTTGTATGGAGCCCTGGCTTGGCGTGGCGATGATTGCGGTTAATCTCACGTATTATGTGCTTTTTGCCTTCTTCAAGGGCCCGGTTCTGCATGCGCAGCGTGAGTTTATGAATGAGCAGGCAGATTATTTCTCAAAGCTTGGTACGCAGTTGACCAATGTTCGTTTTGTTCAGACGCACGGTCTGGCCCGGAGCTATATTGCCCGCCTGGGGCGTAGTCTGGAGCGCCTGCTCAACAGTTCCTATAAGACGCAAAAGGCTCAGTACGCTTTTGGCGGTTCCGATGTGATTATGCAGTGCGCGGCCAATCTGCTGGTGTTTTTCCTGGGCGGTCGGGCTGTGCTCCGCGGACGAATGACCGCGGGGGAATTCACTGTTGTTCTGAGCTATTTTTCAATGACCCTCGGCGCAACCAGGTATTTCTTCTCTCTTGGCAGGGATACCCAGCGTACCCGGGTCTCCCGGGACCGTCTGGCGGAAATCTTTGACCAGCCGGAGCAGACCAACGGCACGGAGAAGCCTGCGGACATCGGACGAATCGAATGCAGCGGCGTGAGCTTCCGCTACGGCGAGGAAAAGGTGCTGGCCGACCGGAACGAGACCTTTGAAAAGGGAAAGATCTACGCCTTCGTGGGAGAAAACGGCGCAGGCAAGAGCACCTTTATCAGCCTGCTGCTGGGTCTGTTCATCGACCAATACGAGGGCTCCGTCCGCTATGACGGCGTGCCCATCGAGAAGCTGGATATGCGGGCGGTTCGCCGGGAGCTTGTGGGCGTCAGCGAGCAGGAGCCCATGCTGCTGGAGGACACTCTGCGCTTCAACCTGAGCTTCGACGACCAGGCGGAGGTGGATGAAGCCGAGTTCCGGGCGCTGTGTGAAATGCTGAACCTGGACGCCTTCCTCCGCTCCCTGCCCGATGGGCTGGATACGGTGGTGCGGGAGGGCAGCACCAATCTCTCCGGCGGCGAAAAGCAGAAAATCTCCATCATCCGGGCCCTGCTGAAGCACCCGAAGCTGCTGGTGCTGGACGAGCCCACCTCCGCCCTGGACCGGGAGAGCGCCCGGAAGCTGATCGATTATCTGTCCGGTATTCGGGAGGACAAGATCATTTTTGTTTCCACCCACGACGAGCAGCTTTTGCGCATTTGCGCTGAAACGGTCACCCTGGCGAAGCAGTGATTTTGATTAAATCATTGACCCAAAAGCCGCTTTGGGGTATAATAACCTGCGAGGCGGCATTTTTGGCGTTCGACCCTGCCGCCCGCTAACCGGAATGATGATTTGGAGGAACTATGAAAAAGATTTCCGTATTTCTTGCTTGCGTCCTGCTGCTGACCCTTTTTGCGGGCTGCGGCGACAGGACCGCGCCTTCTACGGAGGCTCCCGGCCCCGGGACGCATCAGACCACCGTGATTCCCAGCACCGCAGAACCCACCGCGGCGCCCACGACTGTCCCCGCGACTGTCCCCACCACCGAGACGCCTACCGAGGCGCCGGAGACTACGGCGCCCACAGCCCTGCCGACGACCACCTCCGCCCCGGAGCCGGGGGACGTTCACCCCATGCTCTTCCGGGTGACGGGAGAGAACGGGCAGGAAATGTACCTCTTCGGCACCATCCACGTGGGGGACGAGCGAATCTATACGGCGTTGGCTCAAGTGACGCCCTTCCTGGAGGGCTGCGACGCCCTGGCGGTGGAGTTTGACGTGGTGGCCTACGAAACGGACCTGGCTGCCCAGATGCAGGCCATCAACCAATTTGTCCTGACCGACGGCACCACCGTGGAGGATCACATGCCCGCCGAGCTGTACGAAAAGGCCTCCGCCCTGCTGGGAGAGGCCGGACTCTTTCCGAACCTGATGAAGCATTATAATCTCTCCATGTGGAGCCAGTTGGTGGAGCAGGCCGCGCTGATGACCAAAAGCAGCCTGGATATGGAGATCGGCATGGACCGGGAGCTGATCCATTTCTGCTACGACGAGAAGATCGAGGTCCGGGACGTGGAGAGCCCCGAGCTGCAATACGCTCTGCTGGCAAGCTTTTCTGACGAGTTGAACCTGCTGATGATCGAAAACACCCTGGATAACCTGGAGGATTACGGCGCCCAGACGGACCGGCTCTATTCTGTCTGGCTGGAGGGCAATTACGACAACGTTGTCGCCTTCCTGAACGGCGAGACGGAGGACGAGGAAGCGGAGCTCACCGAGGCCCAGAAGGTTCTGGTGGAGGATTATAACGACAAAATGCTGACCCAGCGGAACCTGGGCATGCGGGATAAGGCCCTGGAATGGCTGACGGCAGGGGACAAGGTCTTCTTCGCCGTGGGCGCCGCCCACCTGGTGGACGAAGGCGGTCTGGTGGAGCTCCTTCGGGCCGCCGGCTACACCGTGGAGCAGGTAGAATACTGAGCCGTACCCCGTCGCCCCGCATCCGCCGCGTAGGGGGCGGCGTCTCGACGCCCCGGACGTCGCGATCAGCGACAGGTGATGCCCCCCTCATACAATTTGATCGACACCGAAGCGGTCAAATTGTCCGCACAGCCAGGCATAAGGGAATGCCTCCTACGGCCAGAACGCCGCCAAAATGCCGGGAATGCCCGTTCGGCGCGGCGGCGCCCTGTTCATGAATCTGAACTTTTTTGCCTTGGGACGAAAAAATGTTTGCATTTTTCCGCAAGATGTGGTACAATCCGGTGCAAGCGCGAATTGCGCGAACAAAAAATGAACAAATTGAGAAAAGGAGATTTTAGATTATGATGAAGCGCATTGTTTCTCTGATCCTGGTAGTCCTGATGGTCGCCGCTCTGTTTGTCGGCTGCAGCTCCGACTCCGGTTCCCCGGAAGGCACTTACAAGCTGAAGAAGATCAACGACAAGAGCCCCAAGGATTTCTTTACCGAGATGATGAGCGAGATGCTGAAGGCTTTCGGTGCGGAAGGCGACGTCCTGGATGCGGCCATGGAGGAACTGACTGGCAAGCTTGATCAGCTTGGCGACCTGATGACCGTTGAACTGAAAGCCGACGGCACCGTGGAGATGAAGTCCAAGATGGATGCCGCGATGAGCGAGGACGAGGAGAGCGAGAGCGAGGTTTCGACCGGCACCTGGAAGCAGGACGGTGATAAGATCACCTTCACGCTGACCGATGCGGATGGTAAGTCTGAGACCGTTGAAGGCACCTTCAAGGGTGGCGAGATTACGCTCTCTGAGGGCGAAGGCGACGAAGCCATGACTATGGTTCTTGGAAAATAAGCCTCATAAAGCGAAAACAGAAAACCGCTTCCCGTCCATCGGGGAGCGGTTTTTATTGTCTGTCACCCTTGCAGAGTGTGGTTCTGCCGTGGTTTTTACAAAAACTGCAAAAAAGGGTCCGCGATTTTGCAGTTTTTTGCGGTTGCTTTTGATGGACGTACCGTGTATAATACCTCCGTTGCGAAGGGGTCCGGGGGCTTTTCTCCCCGCCCGCCGTAAAAATGTGAAAGGGAGAATGAAATAGAATGAAACGAATCGTTTCCCTGACCCTGGCAATTCTTTTGATTGCGGCCCTGTTTGTCGGCTGCGACTCCACCCCCTCCGCCGAAGGCTTCTACGTGATCAAGACACTCAATGGCATGGACGTGGAGACGGCTTTGGCGAGAAGCATGGGGAAATCATCTCTGTCCGGACGGGAGCTTAGCGAGGCCCTGCGTATCGTCGGCGCCGATTCTCTCGAAGAGGCCTTCACGCTGGAACTGAAATCCGATCATACCTGTGTCTATAAAGGTATCGACAAAAACGGATTAAGTCAGACCTTGTTCGGAAGATGGTCCCAGAGCGGCAGCACGATCGAGTTTAACAACGGCAAAGGCACCTTCCAGAACGGCGAGCTCACCATAAAGTTGGACGGCAGAGAGCTCGTCATGATCCGGAAGCAAAACTGACCGCAAAAGGCAAAAAACCGCCTCCCATCATCGGGAGGCGGTTTTTCATTTGCTTAATCCTTGGGAAGCTCCACGTCTGCGTAGTCCTTGAATTCCTCGGCGATGGCCTCGGCCTTCTCTTCCGCGGCGTCCTTGATTTCTTCGGTTTTTTCCTCAACGGCTTCGGTGGCTTCTTCCACGAAGTCCTTCACGGTTTCGGGCTTGTCGCAGCAGCAGCCGCAATCGTCTTCGTCCTGGCAGCAGCACTTGCAGCCGAACTTCTTTTTGAGGATCAGCAGAACCGCGCAGACAGCGGTAATCGCGCCGATCACAGCCAAAACGGTCTTGATGGTCTTGTTCATGGTAGTTCCTCCTGTCGTTATAAAGTTTTACACATAGAGTATAGCATATCTTTTCCCCGGAAGCAAGAAAAAATTACGTGTTTTCAAATTCGTTACAGTTCCGCGGCGGACGGTCGAGGGTCTGGCCGCCGCCCTACGGGGCCGGGGCGGCGGAAGCGTTTTCATATTCCGCCAGTAAAAATTCGATCTCGGTATCCAGGGTCTCCAAGCCGTCCAGCTTCGCCCGGTCGGCGGGGCTTGTCCGGTAGTAATAGGGGGTCATGCGAAAAACAGCCTGGATGTCCGCCTGACTTTGCAGGGTGATCCGACCACAGACCTTTTCCGTCTCCACCAGCCGCAGCCGCTCCGCATGGGGCAGAGCCTCGTCGTTTTCGTAGGGCCTTTCATAGACCGCCTGCTTGAGCCCGAACAAATGCCGCCGCCCCGGAACCACCAGGGTCAGCCGCCCGCCGGGACGCAGAACCCGGCACAGCTCCGCCGCCCCGAAGGGGGCGAAGAGCAGGGTGGCCCAGTCAAAGCCGGCGTTCCGCACCGGGATCCGGGCCAGGTTCGCCACAAAGAGGGTCAGCTCCGGGTCCCGTTTGGCCGCCAGCCGCACCATCTCCCGGGCCAGATCGAAGCCGTAAACCCGCAGCCCCGGCAGCTTCCCGAGGGCGGCGGTGTAATAGCCCTCGCCGCAGCAGAGGTCCAGCAGGGAACCGGACCGGTAGGCATAGCGGGCCGTCAGCGCCTCCCGCAGGGGGGCGTAGTAACCCTTGTTCAAAAAGTCCCGGCGATACCGGGCCGCCTGCTTGTTGTCGCCCATGGCGTCGGCGGGCTTGGAGCCGGTCAGAAGGTTGACATAACCTTCCTTTGCCAGGTCGAAGCAATGGCCCGTCCCGCAGCGCAGGGAGCGTCCGTCTTCCGTAAATGCCTGCCCGCACACCGGACAGCGCAACAATTCATAGTTCATTGTCTGTCATCCTGAGCGGAGCGAAGCGGAGTCGAAGGATCCGTTTTCCCTCCAGCCACCTCATTCGCAATCGCTGCGAACTGCTCCACCGTCAGCGCCTCGCCACGCACGGTAGGGGACAGGCCGCAAGCCGTCAGCACCCGGTTCACGCCCTCCTTGCCCAGAGCCGGGAATCCGGCGGTCAGGGCGTTGGACAGGGTCTTCCGCCGCTGGGCGAAGGCCGCCCGCACCACCCGGAAAAACAGCGCCTCGTCCGTCACGGGGCAGGGCGGGGCGGAACGGGTCTTCAGCGTGATAACCGTGGAGGTCACCTTGGGCTGGGGCAGGAAGCAGGCGGGGGGCACGTCGAAAAGCATCCGGGGCTCCGCGTACCAGTGGCAGAAAACGGTGAAGGCGCTGCCCTCTCCCGTGCCGGGGGCGGCGCAGATCCGCTGGGCCACTTCCTTCTGGATCATCACCGTCACGGAGTCAAATGCCCGGGACTCCAGCAGCTTCGTGAGAATGGGGGAGGTGATGTAGTAGGGCAGGTTGGCGCAGGCCATGGGGCGAAGGCCGGGAAAGGCGTTCCTGACGACCTCGTTCAGCTCCAGCTTCATTACGTCGTCAAAGCGAATATCCAGATTATCGAAATGCCCCACGGTCTTCGCCAGGATGGGTTCCAGCCGCCGATCCAGCTCCACGGCCAGCACCTTGCCCGCCCGGAGGCAGAGCTGCTCTGTCAGGGGGCCGATTCCCGGGCCCACCTCCAGAACGCCCGCGTCCCGGTCCACCCCCGCCTCCTGGGCGATCCGCTTGGGAACCCAGGCAGCGGTGAGAAAATTCTGCCCCTTGGCCTTGGAGAAGTGAAAGCCGTTCTCCTCCAGCAGGGCCTTCATCTGATGGACGTTGCAAAGCTCCATGTTTATCACCCATTCCGCAGCGCGGGCAATCTGCCCGCCGTTCCTCCGTAGGGACGGCACCCTGCCGTCCGCATTCCGCAGCGCGGGCAATCTGCCCGCCATTTTCCGTACACGCCTATTGTACATGATTTCGCAGAAAAAAGAAAGATGAACTTTCTATTTTGCGTGAAATCATGAATTATCTTGCCAAAGCGCATTCCAACTGCTATAATGGGAGCAGGATACCAAATCAAACAACAAGGAGGCTTATCACATGAAATACGTATGTAACGTCTGCGGCTGGGTCTACGACGAGGACGAAACCGGCGTGAAGTGGGAGGACCTTCCCGAGGATTTTGCCTGCGAGCTCTGCGGCGTAGGCAAGGACGACTTCTCTCCCGAGGAGTAAAAACGCATCCCCCGGCCCCGCTGGGGGATGGTTTCTTCCGTAAAACGCCTTTTCCCAGGGGGAAAGGCATGGAGAAAAACAGACAGGAGTAGCGCCTATGGGCAAGCAAAAGCGGAAACCGATGCCGAGGAACAAAACCCTGCGAAAGGAGCCGGATTGGACGGAGGTCTGGGTCGGCTTGTTTTTGGTGGTCTATTTGCTGTTTTTCGGCTTTGAGGGCTACAGCGGCATTTCCGCCGCCAAGACAGTGACCTTCTACGTTCTGTCAGGCATCCTGCTGGTCCTGGGCGTGGGGTATCTGGTGCTGGACCTCCGGAAGGGGAGGCTTCGCCCCCTGACCGGCACCCAGATTGCCGCGCTGGCCTTCCTGGTCTGCACGCTGGCCTCCGCCGCTGCCTCCCCATACGGCGGCAGGGCCTGGTACGATAAATCCGCCCACGAGACCGCCCTGACGGTGAGTCTCTACATGCTGCTGTTTCTGATCGTCTCCCGCTGGGGCAGGCCCACGGAAGGGATGATCCGGGTCCTGTTCTGGATCTTGGCGCCCTTCTGCCTGCTCTGTCTGCTCCAGGTTGTGGGCAAATTAAACCCCCTGAGCCTCTATCCCGGCAGCTTGAATTACGGTGACGGTTACGGCGTCAAATACAGCGGGGCCTACGCCGGAACCATCGGCAACGTGGACTTTCTCTCCGCCTTTTTGGCCCTGGTCACGCCCATGCTTGTGCTCTACGCCTGGGGTAAGCCAATCCGGAAGGCCTGGCCCTTCTGGCTGTTGGCTGCGGCCTGCCTGGGCGTTTCCGTGCTGATCCAGGTCCTCTGCGGCCTGGTGGGTATGGCCCTGGGCGGGGTGATCAGCCTGGCGGTGCTCTGCCCGGACCGGTATCGGAAATGGCTCCTGCTGGGTCTGGGGATCCTGGCCGCGGCCGGACTGGCCCTGCTCTGGGCCGTGGACTTGCCGGTGGGCTTCCTCCACGAGCTCCACGAGATCCTCCACGGCCGGGTGGAGGACAGCTTCGGCACGGGCCGCTTCTATATCTGGCGGCAGATGCTGGAGCGGATCCCGGACAGGCTGCTGCTGGGGGTGGGGCCGGATATGGCCCGCTACTCCGGGCTGGCTCCCTTCATTCGATATGAAAACGGGGTGGAGGTGGCCCGGGCGGCCATCACCGACGCCCACTGCTACCCGCTGCAGATTCTCTACTGCCAGGGGCTTCCGGCCCTGCTGAGCTGGCTGGCTCTGGTGGGACTGAGCCTGCGGCACTGGTTCAAGGCCAGGGCCAACCGAACCGCGGCGATCCTGGGAGCGGGCGTGAGCTGTTTCTTCTGCGCCATGCTCTTCTGCCCCTCCTCCGTCATCGTCATGCCCTTCTTCTGGCTGGCCCTTGCGCTGCTGGAAGCGGAAGCGGCAAGGGAGAAGTGAGAATTGAGAGTTGACAATTTGCGGTGTTTTCAAATTGCCATTTGAAAACGTTGAAAAGCCGTTCGTTTTCCCGTTCGCACCCGCCCGTAGGGAGCGATGCCCTCATCGCTCCGCGTCCCCGCCCGCACCCGCCCGTAGGGAGCGATGCCCTCATCGCTCCGCGTACCCGCCCGCACCCGCCCGTAGGGACAAGCATTGCTTGTCCGCCGCTTCCTGTCTGCACCAGCCTGTAGCGCGGGCAATCTGCCCGCTGTGCTTTCCCGCCTGCACTCGCCCGTAGGGACAAGCATTGCTTGTCCGCCGCTTCCCAACTGCACCAGCCTGTAGCGCGGGCAATCTGCCCGCCGTGCTTTCCCGCCTGCACCCGGTACCGGCGCGAGGGAACGCAAAATGCAGAATGCAAAATGACAGGACGGGGGACGCGGATTCTTCGCTTCGCCGCGAAGCAAGTCCTTTAGGGCGCTCAGAACGACAGGCCCCCGCAACGGCGCACTGAGGCAGCGCTGCGGAACCGCGGCCATTGCCACACACAGCAAAAAATGATCCGCCGCCGGTTTCCCGGCAGCGGATTTTTGTTGATTGTACAGGCGTGTGGGCAATTCTCACTTCTCAATTCATACCTGCTCTTCCGGGTGCAGCCGCAGCCAGGAGAGATAGCCCTCCAAAATGAGGCTGGCCGCCACGGCGTCCACGGTGTTCTTCCGCTTTTTGCCGTGATAGCCCGTCTCAGAGAGGATGTTGTGGGCCTCCACGGTGGTACGCCGTTCGTCCCAGAGGCGGACGGGCATGCCCAGGGCTGCCTCCAAGTCTGCGGCGAAGGCCCGATAGAGCTCCGCCCGGGGCCCCTCGGAGCCGTCCATGTTCCGGGGGAAGCCCATTACCACGCGCTGAGCCCCCTGTTCCTGCGCCAGCCGAACCAGCTCGGCCAGGGTCTTTTCCCGGTTCCAGGAGTGGATCACCGTGGTATAGCCCACGATGGAGCCCGTCAGATCCGAAACCGCCACGCCAGTCCGGGCGTCGCCGTAGTCGATGGCAAGTACTTTCATCATGATCTCCTTTGCAATGTTTGCTTTATCGTATCCCGTTATTTTCCGAAAGTCAATCAATTTCTTCGTTTTTTTTAAATAATTTCATTGACATCCTGCTTATTGCGTGCTATACTTACTCTACCTGTGAAAAAGGGCTCTTTTTTTGTGCGCCTTTTTCAGCCGCGGATGGGGACCTGCCCCGCTAAATTTTTGATAGCCGCGGTGATACAGGGAGGCAATATAAGGAGGTGCCGTAATGCGCGTAAAAATCACTCTCAGATGTTCCGAATGCAAGCAGAGAAACTACAACTCCATGAAGAACAAGAAGAACGACCCTGACCGGCTCGAAATGAAGAAG